>AUXO014986636.1_pt1 | contig 16669 bp, 16 predicted proteins | sample 768731 | NCBI WGS metagenome assembly AUXO01 (sample SAMN02715735, study PRJNA202380) | gut metagenome | biome: sheep rumen | host: Ovis aries | place: New Zealand: Palmerston North
GGGCCTTTGATGTTTCCAATTAAGTATTTAGCCATTTAATCTACCTCCTCAATTTCTAAAACACCAGTTTCTTCATCGTAGATAAAGCGAACTTTCGCATTAGTAATAGCGTAAAGTAATTCTCCATCTACAATGAAATCTATCTTCTCACCATCTATTTCCATAGACGGTTCTTCTTTTGGTAATAAATAAGTAGTAGCGGTATTATTTACCGCTATTTCTATTTCTCCCTCTTGGTTAATCTTCGCTTTCAGACTCCACATTTCCAATCTCCTCTATAAGATAAAATTGAGAAGGGCCTAAAATAGTGAAGACATCACCAGAAGAAGAAAGTAATCTAACATCATAGATATAAGTGCCAGTCTTTAAATCCTTGGTTAGTTCTGGCGTGAAATTAACGGTTGTCGCATCTGCGGCTTCAATACGGAGAACACTTTCTCCTTTTTTAGCAGTAAATATAGCTTTATCATCCTCACCTACTTCATATGCTTTACCATTGATAACTGCGTCTATAACCAATGTTAAGGTCGCACTATCACCTCTTGTTAGATAAATCTTGTTGTCTGTATCTACTCTAAACATTAGAACCTCCAAACGGATATTCCCCTGTATAGTAGAGATTGCCGTCCGCATCTACTTCAATAATTCCTTCTTCAAAAGTAGCCTCATCTTCTACTACATAAAGGTCTCCATTTTCTTCACATTGTAAAATATATTTAGCCATTTTTACCTCCTAACACTGGAAGTATTGAGCATCTACAATTAGGATGGAACGGAGGGCAGTTCTCTCCCTCTTCCATTTCCTTAAAACTGATTATTGCTCCATTCATCTCAAAGCACTCATCATCTGATTGAGCGGATAGAACTTCATAATACTCACATCCAGCATCTTGGTATCTTTCAGCTGCGGCTTGGGTATAAACATGGTTCAACTCAGTTCTTACCAAAGTTCTTGCTACTTTGAACTCTTTATTGAATTCAGTAGCAATAGTTTTTGCTACTTCATCAGGACCAACTCCTCTTGTAATAACATCGGTCAGTCCTTGTTCAAGAGAAGCTTGAAGTTTATCCATTCTCTCCCAAACTCTCTCACTCCAATACTTCCCATCCGCACACCAAACACTATCAACTACTGCTTGGGCTTTCTCACTTACCAAAGGGCTTTTCATATCAACAGGGTTTGCGTTAATCATCTTAACTACCTTCCCGTCTTGCGTTTTGGCAAGGAACTTGGGGTTCTTGTTGAAGTAGTCCTGAACCCGCATATACATATTGATTAGGTCTTTATCCATTAGCCTAATCTCTTTCTGGCCCAACACCACCAACTTCTTATTCAAGTCATTGCGGAGTTCCCAATAACGGTTATAACGGTAGAGGTCATTTATCTTAACCTCATCTTTCGATAAATCAAAAAGAAGAGACTTCATATCTCTTTCTACTTCCCGCATTGAATTCTTATAAACAGTAGCTAAATGATTTTCTAATTCATCAGTAGTTTTACCAAGTAAGATTTCTTTCTGCTGAAATACTCTATCTCTTCAATAACTCATCATCTACCTCCTCTTCTTCTTTTCCAGAAGAGAAGTTATAGAGTGCGGCATTGGCTTCTTGTTCCTCTTGAACTAATTCCATTTCCGCATCAATATCCTGAACAAATGGAATCTGAGCTACTAATGTCTTCTGGCTTACTAATCCTCTTAACTGATTAACCATTGAAGCCAAGTCTTGGTAATCAATCGGAAGATTTCTTGTGAAGATAATCTTTACATCTCTCCATACCTCTTCTCCATTAGTAAGAGATAAGATGGAACAGAGTAATTCAATTCTTCTCTGTAAAGCCTTAGTCATTGCCTTTTCAATCTTACTTGCTTTGTTTTCAAAGTTGATTAACTTATATTTGATTGCTACTCCACTTTGAGTTCCAAAAGAACTATCTGTGAAGTCAGGAGTTGCGGAAATCTTGCGGATATTCATTTCAATTCTATCCAGCATATTTTCTACTTGTGTATCTGAAATAGTTTTGTAAAGGAAACTCGCATTTCCGCCATTTGGTAAAGCCAATACTCTATTGGTTCTCATTAGAGATAAACTCTCTTCATTAATATCTTCAATACCTTCCAATACTAAATAAGCATCGCAGAAAGCTTGGAAGTCATCAGTTTCAGATGAAAGTAAAGTATTGTAAGCATCCTGTAAAGTAATAACTTTATCGAAAGCACTCTCAGCTTCTCTATTCAAGGTAAAGACAGTGATTGGAACCTGTTGGTAGAAGTTCGGAACATAATCTAACAATTGGAAGGAACTAAACCCGCTATCTGTTCTATAACTTCTAACTTCCCTCTCATCATAGACATCAATATAGAAATCCGCATCCAAGAGGTTAGTATTAGATACAGAATAGAACCTGATAACTGCGGCAAGGTCTTCCTCTAACGAGTTGTAATAAACAGGGATACATTGGCGAGGGTCTAATGTTTTGAATCTTTGTCTGCCCTCTTCATCAACTCAGCAAATCTCATAAGCTACTCCAAAAGTCAAAGCATCTTCCAATAATTGCGTATCTTCTGTTCCTACATCGTTATAATTCAAGATATCTTGAATGGCTTCAATATCTTCATCGGAACTGTAAGTAATATCAATTCCTGTTAAATAACCACTATAAGTAGAAACGATATTATCGCAGAAATTGGTTATTATGCGGTTGTTCGGTTTTGTTGGGTCATTAACCGTCTTCCGCATGATTTCTTGGTCTCCCTTAAAATACTTATAGCGTTTTTCAAGTTGCGGGAGTTCCCTTGTCTTAAACGCTTGGATTATTTCCGCAACTTTCATTTCTGTTAATTCTTCATTAACTTCTAAAAAATACATTTTTAACCTCCTATATTCCAAGTAATTTCTTGTCAAAGGTTTTTAGCTGAACTCCTCCGCATTGTAATGAATACCTCAAAGCGTCTATACCGTGGTTCCAACTGTCTTCTGGCTCATTGATATATTCAGAAGTATTCTTATCTTTCTTTCAGCTATAATTTCTGAATTCTTCTATAAGATTTACACACGAAGGGTCTATAATAATTTCAAATTGTTTGAGTTTCTGAATACCTTGAAGTATAGAACCCTGACCCTTAACTGCGGGCTTTATTCTGTATATTCCATACTTCTTAATCTCTTCAATGGATTTTTGTTCTGCGGAATCTGCTACAATTGCGCTTTTAGCATACCCCATCTCTTTAATAACTTTGGCTATTTGGTCGTTTAATAAACCCTTCTGAAAGAACTCCTGATAGACATACAGTTTCTTATTCTTCTCATCCAAGAGAGAACAGATAAAAGCGGTTGGGTCATTAACAAAGCCAAAGTCCAAACCGCAAAGTAAAGTTCCATCTATTTGAGATATATCAACAGGTTCTACTTTCCAATAGTCAAATACCAATTTATTAAGGCTACCAAACTCTCCCAGCGCATATATTCCATAGTAGGCTGGGTTAGTTTTCTTCAACATCAACAGGCTATCTACATACTCCTTAGGGAGGAACCTGTTATCCAGATAATTAGTTTTTATTATCTTCACACCATCCAGAAACTCTTTATCCGCATCTGGTGAGAAGAACTGTAAGTAAGTCCAGTTTGCTTTACTCACTGGGTTAAAACTTAAATAGATTTGCTGATTTGCGGCAAAAGGGTCTCTAACTCTTAATCCAATTTGGGAAAAATCATCAAAAGTAAATTCACTTGCTTCTTCCATTCAAGCATCAGTGATACCTACAATAGACTTAATCTTCTCTGGGTCGTCCAACCCGCCGCATAGGAACTGACTACCATTAGGTAAGGTAATTGTATAGTCCGTGCGGTTAATGGAACACTTGTCCGCTATCTTCCAATCTATAAGATTATCCAATAGAAGTTGAAATACAGAATTCTTAACTGTGCGGCCAATCTTACGCAGCACTAATACCTTTCGCTTATCTTTCAATGCTTTAAGTAAAAGTTTCTGGGCTACGAACACACTCTTACCAGACCCCGCACCTAACCGCCATAGAAAACTTGTATGCGGTATTTATAATCATAAATATCTGACAAATAAGCAGTATTAAACAACTTTTTACCTAATACAATTTTCATATGGCTATTTAACCTCCCTAAAAGAATAACCTTTTCTATTTGAGCGGTTTTCTCTTATACAATTATAAACAGTTTTAGGGTCGCACTGACCCATCTTGGCTGCTTCATGTTTTCCAGTAGCAACACCAATCAATTCACCATTTTTATAAACTTCAAAATGTTTAATCACTACTTCTCTTGCGGCCGCAGTGGCTTTTTTTTGTGCCTCACTGATACGACCATACTTATATCCATGTATAGTGTTTTCTTGCGGGGTAGTTCATTCAAGATTTGTATAATGATTATTCAATTTGTTTAAATCTTTATGATTAACTTGCGTTTTATGTTCGGGGTCATCATTTTCAACAAATGCCATCGCAACCAATCGTGAAGTAATGAAATAATGAAAAGCATCATCATATCATAAACCTACATGATGATATCCGCTTTTATTTATTGAGCCAGCCAGAGGAGCAGTATGTCTCTTATTCCATATAAAACCATCACTATCTATTGAATATCCATGAAAATCAACTTCCATTATTCTTCTCCTTCTAATCCGATTTCAATAACTTCTTGTTTCATTTCAACTTTTTGAGTATATAAACCAATCTGCTTTGAAAGAAGTTCTAACGCCTTTAATTGGTCTTTGCGGCAAGTCTTTCCGTCCGCATTGAACGCTATTTCTCCTAACTGCTTACCAATTCTTTCCGCAGTTATACAAGCAGCCCTCCATTGGATTTTTTGAAGTTCAGTAATATAATCAATTACCTCTTCTTTTTGAAGTAATCTTGAAGAAGCTCTGCGGGCACTCTCACGAGAACTATCAGGATATGCCTTCATATAGGCATCAACAGGTTTATAACTCTCTACATAGTTTTCGCAAAACTCTCTATTTTGTTTAGTCAGCATAAAGGCACCTCCTATTCTTATTCAAAAAATATACTATTCCCTTAACCTATTACGACCAAAAGAAAAAAGAGGTTAGTATGTAATTCAGTTCAACCTCTTCTTCCAATGCTTATTTATGATATAAACTAATAAATGTAGAGAACAGCTTGATAGATTTATTTATCCTCTATCTCACGATTATATTATAACAAAAATTTTCTATTATATCAAAATAAGGGGCTACAAAGCGTAGTCCCTTACTTTAAGAGAAGAGGATTGGAGAAATTGTATTCCCCATTCCAATAGTGTTCGTTAAGGATTTTCTTAGCGGTTTCCGCACTTACTCCTCTTTCCTTTTGGAGAATAACTATTAGAATACTCTCTAATAAAATCCTATTGAACTCTACCTCAGTCATAATCTATTTCTCCTTACCTACTTCCATTATAAGAAATTCAATAAGGAAATCAATTACTTTTTACTTTCTTTGTATCCTTCGTATAATCTTAATCCAAAAGAGCAAAGTATAGCGGTCAAACCTATTTTCCATGCTACACTTGCGGTTAAGGCTGGATTAGCAATAATTAAACTTAATAGTCAAACACTTATAGCCAAAGCTGCTATATCAACAAAAATCTTACTCATCATAATACCTCCATATATATCCACCTGTTGTGTTTCTTCCATACTCATGGCGAACTACTCTACTAATCATCTTATTAGAAATTCCTGTTTGGCGTTCTGCCTCAGCCATATTTGGATAAGCTGCTATGAAATTTCCTTGTTTATCATACTGAGCTACTGGCCGCACTCGTCTTTGGACTGACCTAATAGTTTTGCTTTTCCTTCGTATGTTTTCTTCTGTTGAAACTCATTCTAAATTACTTACCGCATTATTAGCAGGGTTCTTATCCAAATGGTCTATCTCAGGATAATTATTGGGGTTTTCTAATCAAGTATTTGCCACTATTTTAGATACTTGAACTGTTTTCCTTCCCTTGCCATCTAAAAAGAGATTAACGAGAGGATAACCTGAATTATTAGGATTTACAGAAAGAATATGCCCTGTCTTCTTATTCCTTATAACTCCATCCTCATTCACTTCATACTTACTAAAACCTTTTACTGTCTTTCACATTATCAATTTTCCTCCATTTTTTGTCTGTTTTAACTTTGAGTTCTGGCTTAAACCCAAATATATCTTCAAAATCTTTTTGGGCTTTATAATACGCCATAATTCATCTTTCTTTTGCTTTTTCGCTTGACCTCTTAGGGCCGTATATACTCATTATCTTGCGGAACACCAGATATTGCGTTTGGCTTAACTCCCTTCCTGTTTCCGCATTAACTAACTTGTTTTTCATATTCCTGTAATATCCATCCATCAGCATCATCAAATTGAATTGTATATAAATAATCAGGATTTAATCTTGATGTTAGAATTACTCTATTCCCAATATAATCATATTTATTATATTTAAAATTATTATTTTCCAAATCTTCTTGACTGCTCTGCGATATTCTATCTAAATAGTCATATATTCTTTGAATATAATTATCAATATAGAATAGGCCAAATCCCCATTTTTCCCAATCCTGTAATGATTTAAAAGATAATCCCGCTAATATAAAGTAGGTTGGCATCTTAATCTCATCTATTAAATGATTTAATTCTACTCTTCTTTTAATGGATAAATCGTTTAGATGAAAACCTACATTATTTCTTAAATACTCTACTTGATAATCTTCCATAAACCTATTTCTTACTTTCCTCTATATCCTTATCAATTAAATACCTGATATAATCAGATATATTCTTATTTAAATCCAAGCAGCGGATTAAGATTTCCGCTTTCTTCTTTTCAGTTATTCTAAAAGTTATAATCTCTGTTTTTTCCATAATACCTCCGTTGTAATACGCCAATAGTAAAAAGAGAAGGTAGGAACAGGATTGTTTATTTTTTTATAGAAAGGAGTCCCTGTCCCTACCGTTAAAAGGGGGAAAATAAGTGATAATATGGTCTAACGAAGAGGAAGATTGTTCCTCTATTTCTCTATTAGTTAGAGAACTAATGGAATTTACCTTCCATAGATACTAAACTTCGTTATTGATAAATTAAAGGAAGACGCCCAAAGAGTATTTTTATTTGATTTTTTCAAGGGGACTATCAGCAATTGGCTCAACCCTCTAAACATCTTCCAAGAGAAAAAGGTATAGGATGTTCTTACCACATCTACTATTATTTTACCAAAAATTTTTTTCTTTCCGCAAATTAAGGGGAAGATATCTTTGGGGCCTAACGCCCCAAACCCTCGTAGCGTTCGCTGCCAAGGCAGCTCCGCTAATAATAAGTATAGTAAGTAAGAGTAGTAGTAGCTTTTACCCTAAACCGCTATTATAAAGATATTATTATTAGATATATATTATATATATTATTAAGTTTCCCCCTTTTTTTAGAGTTTTTTAGAACCCTCCAAGAGTAATAAAAGTTGTTGATGATGTTTTAATCTGTTTTGTCCAAAGTAATAAAAGTAATAAAAAAAGATTTAAGTAATTACTACCTAAACCTTTTTTGCTTTTGTTTTTTAGAGAACTTTTTAACCTTCCCTATAAGGGTATTTTACCATAAAAAATTCTTTTTTGTCAAGTAAAGTTGCTATTAGTCTTCCATTTCCGCAATTCTCTGGAATAAGCTCTTACCCTTCTTCGGAGACTTCTTCTTCTCTAACATAGCGGGCATAAACTCTCCCAAGTAAGCCTTGCGGAGCTTCGCAAAAGCCTTCATATTATTAGGCTCTTCCTTCTCAATCTCTGCGGCCTTCTTTTTAAGCCATTTAACATTACCATTTTCCTGAGCGTGAGCCATAATATGCTCTGCCTTAACCTGAGCTAACTTCTTTGGAAATTCCATAAATTATATTCTCCTCTTCTCTTTACGAAATTATAACTCTATGGAATTGTAGTTAGCAAGAGTAAAGTTAAAACTAATCGTATAGAGATTTATTCATCCAAATCATTTTTCTTATAGTATTTGCCTATTTTATCAATGGCTAACGCTACTGCTTCGGGAGAGGTATCACTATAAGTTTCAAGAGTAATTGATTTTGAAGCATGACCGAAGATTTTAGATAAACTTGCTACATCAACACCTGCTCTTATAGCCATATATCCTAAATTATGACGAAGACTATGCGGAGTTAGAGGTTTATCATACGCATCTACCAAGTTATAAGCAGCAACAAATCTTCTAAACTTTCCTGTATAGGTATAGAGGCTCATGTATTGGTCTTCCTCTCCAATAACAAACCAGGAGTTGGAAGGACTTATTGCGTTATACCTATCCTTTAATGCTTTGCGGAGTTGGGGAACCATTCCGAAGGTTCTATAACTCGTCTCGTTTTTAGGGCCTTTGGTGTAAGTTCCTCCCGCTTTTCTTCCAATAGCAGAAGAAATAGTAATAGTTCCAGCCTCAAAATCTATATCTCTCCACCGAAGTCCGCAGATTTCGCCTCTGCGCAAAGCACCATAATAAGCAAGATAGATACCTACATACATTGGGTCAGTAGGCTCAAACTCTAAATTAACCGCAGCAATAAGTTCTTCCATCTGCTTATCAGTCATATAACTTTTTCTTGGTTTGCCTTTTGGAACCTCTATGAAGATACAAGGGTTCCTTTCTATTTCCTCTTGGCGGATATAGTAATTATAAGTCTTATTCAAAACCGCATAGGCTTTATAGACGGTAGTGCGGGAGAGGCCCCTTCCATAGAGGTCAGTTATCCACTTATCCAAATCTCTTTTATCTACTGTCTTAAATCCAAGAGAACCAATCAATGGTTCTATGTATCTGCGGCAAATGCCAGTGTCAAGGTTATAACTGCTTTCCTCAATTCTTCCTGTTTTGAACTGTTTGTCAAGATACTCATTAACCATATCACTAACAGTTATTCTCTCTTCTGGATTACCAAGTCCAGCATTAACTTCTTCCATCCACTGTCTCGCTAATGCTTCTGCTTCTTTTTTACCTTTGGCATCCTTCGCCATCTTGGTTTTCTTTTTAACATCCTTGCCTTGAATAACCATCTGCCAAGGCTTACCTTTGCGGTTCTTCAACTGCGTAGCGGAACTTGTGTTATACATACTCCACCTCCGCTTTAATTATATACTGTGTTATACATTTGTTATACAAATTATTCAGAAAACCCCGCTTTTTGCGTCTCCGAGCGCCTATTTTTAGGGCTTTTCAGCCGATAAAATCTGGCGACAGAAATCCCAGTCGTATCCACCAACCCCCATTTTTAGGGCTGGCCGAGTTGTCGTTATACAATTTGTTATACATTTTCAGGAAATTTTTCAAATCCTAATAAAAATATAACATAAATAAAAAAAAGGAAGAACCTTAAAGTTCTTCCTTATTTGCTATCTGCTTTTCTAAATACTCTAACCTTGTGTCTATCTTAGTTAAAGTAATGTTGAAGTTGTTTAGGCTTTCCGTAAATTTATCAAGCTGAGCCGCATACTTCTCTTCTCTTTTCTTGCTTTCTTCTAAAAGTGCTTCTTCTCTTTTGGAGTAAGCAGCCATTTGGTCCTTGACGAAAGCAGTATAGAAGTAAAACGCTGCTATAGCTATGGCTATTGGAAAACCTAATGTAGATATTAAGTTAATTACCTCTTCCATTAAGCATTTACCTCCAATTTCAGTTTTCAAGTTGTAGTTCCATCAGAGATAAATAAGTAGCCATTATCAGTGTAGAAACTAACCTCATCCTCACCAATACTTAATTTTCAGCCATTAGTGATTAAATTAACTTGGTTAAGGTTATCCACATAAGACTTTGTTGGCAATCCATTAACCGTAGTTTGTAAAGACGAGATATTTGTAGTATTTGTTCCAACAGTAGAAGTCAAAGATGAAATTGCGGTAGTGTTTGCGGAAATAGCAGTATCTTGATTTGTGTTCTTAGTCTGTATTGCCGCAATATCTGTATCATGACCGTCTAATCTATCATCCTGCCCATCATCTCTACGCTGGACATTAGTGAATTGTGTTGAGGTCTCTGTTCTTTGAGTTTCAAGAGCAGTATCCAAACTACTAACACTCTCTTGGACTGCTCCAAGGTCTTCCTGAACCGCACCAAGGTCAGTCTGAACTGTTCCTAAGTCTGTTTCAATAGTGCTGATTTGCTGGCCATGGCTATCCAATGTATCGGCAAGCGCATCAGGAATAGTTAACTTGATTTCTTTGATATTCATCTTCAAAGAATTAACCTGTTTAGCTAATTCAGAGTTAACAATCTTTGTTGAATACTTTGGTTGACCCTTAGCTTCTAACGTGATACCTGACTCGTTAATAGAAATTGTTGTTGGAATAAAGAAATCAGAAGTCTTCTCTTCATCCAATAGATGAACAACTTGTTTAGAACCAAAAGTAGAATAATCAAAGTTCTTTAACTCAATCTCACCTGCGTAGAACTTCGCATCCCCATCATAAATTGGCGGGATTAGAATAGCAATTTGGTCTAAAATACCATTCGTAATCTCGTCTGCGGCGGCCTGATTATCTACGAACGCAAGGAATGGGTTATCACTTAAATCATAGATAGCATTAAGTTCCTTGCGGTAATTGATGAAACTATCAGTATCCGCATTATTAAAGACAATGCTATCAATTACTTCTGTTGGGAAGATATCCATCCTTTGATTTACTTGCTGGCTTATTAAATATGTTGTCCTTGTAATTTCTGCTCTGTCTTGTTCAATAGAATTCAATAGAGGTATGATATTTTCATACTCAGTAGTATAAAGTTGTGTTGTATTTTCTAAAGCGTCATAAGGCTTATGCGTTTTAATAACCGCATATCCAGAAGTATCACAAACAACATAACCTGCGGCAAGTTCCGCAATGTAGCTTAATACTTGGCGTGCGGTTAAGTTCGCATCACCAAAGGCGCCATAACAAACAACATCACTATTTAAGAATTCCATTGAAGTATAGTAAGGAACCTCGCAATATTCGCACATAAGTTGGAACAGAGTTTTAGCAGTCATTGGATACAAAGGCTTAACATTATCAGAAGTTAAGTATTCATAAACAGGAGCGTCAAATTTCTTGATATTATCATAAGCGGTAATAGTAGAAACCTGATGGTTCATAAACTTAACATCTTCAATTGTGAAAAGACCAAAATCTTTGAACTCATTCTGATTTTCAAAGTCATAATTAAGTCTTACTTTTCTACCAAGGTATTGAATTGTATCTCTGATATTACCTTGAATATCTACTCTGAATGAAGCACCAGCCACATCACCAATAGTGAAGTCTTGATTAGAGTTAGTATCTATATTAAAGTTTGCGTTTGAGCGCAATTCCTTCTCGGTTCAGATATACTCAATCTCTTCATTAGTTCCAATATATTCATATCAGAATCCATCACTTGCTAATCCGTCTTTTGGATAAGCACCAAAGTCTTCAGAGGTAGCAACACGCATTAGCGCATTTTTATTAACTACTTCTTCTTCTCCTAAATAATCGTATCCATAAGGATTAGTTTCAATGTTCTCATTTTCGCATTTGATATCATATTGCGAAAGCATTAAATACTCTTCTATATCAGTTCCAACAGGCAAGTAAATAGTGCCCGCTTTTACTGTTGAGTAGTATTCATTGATATCTCCTATATAGCGGTAAATGGCTTGCCCTTCTTCTAACTCTGTCTTGAAATTATCAGGCAACATTTCCTCTTTTGGAGGATAATAGCCAAGGTTTGGATAAGTCATTTCATCAGAACTGACTATTTCCACATTTTTATAACGCTTGTTCTTATAAAGCATTTCTGGCCAGTGCGCAGCTGGAACCAGCATACTTTCAGGAAATTCATAAATCTTTTGAGTTAACCAACGTTCTTCCGTAGAGGCTAAATACTCTGTTTTAGTAGTGTATTTCCATTCTTTAATTTTGTAAGAAGGCTTAACTACTTGGTAGGTCTCATTAACCTCATAAATATCATTAGGATTTGGTTCCTCAAAGGTAGGTAATAAGATTGTTTTAATTCTATTGCTATCCAAGAGATAGAAAGTATTGGCGGCTACTGGTTCAGTGAGTTCAAATATAACCTCATATAAGTAATTCGCTTTACTTTCTTCGTTATAGGTTGTTTGAAGAGTAACTGTATTATCTCCTGTCTTTAATCAATAACGATATGGCTTAATCCCCATTGGGTGCCAATTATATTCAATATGTGTAGGATTAACTAATTCATAAGTAGCAATGCGTTCTCCATCAAGATGGTTCGTATCTTCAGGAAAAGTAAGTTTATAAACTTGGCGCGGCTGCCATATTGCGCTATCATACCAATTCGCATACATATCTTGTAATTGTGTATAATCAACAACTGCTCTAAATCCTTTAAGGTTTGTTTGGTATGTTTCCCAGTCGTAAATTGTGTTATATGGGAAGTATTTCTCGGTAGGATAGGAGAAGCCAAACCGCAAACTATCTAAGTCCATAGAATCATAAGAAAGACCATTACCAACATCAATAATATCAGTGTTGATATATTGGTTCATTGTGTCGTATATTTCTTCTACTGGTTCAACAATAGTATCATAATAGATTGAATAACCATTATTGAAACCTTCGTAATAGTTCATTCTCCAAGCATAGGTTCTACTATTTGTTTCTGAATCGTAGAAATTATAAGCAATATAATTACCGTATGGTCATTCTCCAGTTTGCGGAGTTAATGTAGCGTTAGCAAAAGAAAGCACATTCTTAGTAAGATTGAATGTATGAACTGTATGAGCAAACTTATCATATCGAGATGTGGTAGCGGACGCTTCAAAATCTTCATATCCCTTAAACTTTACAGTAAATGTTTCTGCCATGTCGTTTAAAATGAAATTGTTTTGAGTAAATACTAATTTACCAGTAAATACCGCACGATTATATGCGCAGAAGCGGTCTCCATTGGAGCCAGTAGCTATTGGTTGAGTACTTCATTTTCTACCTACGCATTTGGCATAACCTTCTATTTTATTTGTTTCATTATCATAATAAAAATCAAAATGGATGGATTCAAATCCTGTTATTGAAACGCAATCGGTATTATTAGCATCAACTTTATACATTAAGTCATTTAGACTACCCTCATCAAATTGTAATGAAGTTGTTTCAAAATATAATGGATAACCACCAACTGGGCCATAACCAAAAGTCAAACCAGCAGTCAAAGCAATTGGGAAAGCGGTTATCCTATAATCTGCGGCAGTTGCTCTTATACTACTATCAATCTTGGTTCAATCCCTTATAACCTCTTGACCATGATGAATTTCACCATAAAGGTCTCAATCTACTTCATAGAACTTAGCGTAATAATCTCCTACCGTATGGCTAATTTCATTTGAAGGAATATATTTTAAGGTAGTAATAGTTCCTTCGTCATTTAAACTGGTCATGTCTTCAAGAGGGTTATCTTCTATATCGGAGATAATCTCTCCATTTCTATATTCCGCTCAATCTCTTTGTGAACATCCAGTTATACTACTATTTCATGAATATACCTGCGCACCTTCCGCAAGAATATAATTATATATTTTAGCAAGGTTATTTACTGTATATTCCTTATAGTATCCATTTGGATTATAAATATATTCATCTTCTTGGGTATTTCATACATACTCTAAAAATTCGGTAGATTGATATATTGGAATAACAGAATAAGTAAATTGGAAACCTCCAACAGAAACATCATAAACATCATAATCTGTTTCTGGGTCATAACCTAATATAAATACTTCTGGAGTATTAGGAGTTATTACATCTATAACATCCGCAACTTTTGAAATAAGTCCGTTAATAGGGTCTGATGGTGAATTAAACCATCTGTAAGGAAGTGGAGTTCCACCATAATCCTCTGATAAATAGAAATAACCACTTGGAGTAGTATATTCTGAATCAAGAAAATCTTGTAAGTCAGTTCCATAATTATCTCCAAAAGCAGAAACTCATAGTTCATCACCCCAGCGGTAAATCTTAATAGTAAACCGCATAGACATATCACGAGTTTCTTGCGGGAAGTATCCTGCGGGGTCTACTTCAATTACTCTATGATATATTCAAGTAAGAGTTTTATTATCAACTGTTCAAGAAGAACCTGATGGTATATCAATTACAGTATCAGATACTATATATTGGCTATCTATTGGCGCTTTGCCACCATCATGGAAAAATCAAGGCCCAGAATAAAAGAAACAATTGCTTACTGTTGGAGCAGAATAAGAATAGATATCTCTTCTTTTCTCATAAGGCATATAGGTTGATTCACCTAATGCCCCTTCTAAATCACCTGCGGCAAGCGCATTATATCCTTGACTATACACATTTACGCTTGCTAAATCAGGAATTCCTGTTTTCCAGATTGAATTCTGCGCTCCTACGCTTCTTTCATATAGTTTGTAAAGAATATAATCATCATCAAGAGGAATTAAATTATCATATTTCTCTCAACCGTTTTTAACGGTATATCTATTCTTGAAATACAAATCATATTTATCTTGCGTATCTGTGAAAGTATTATAAACATTCCATCTATGAATTGGGGTCTCTTTTTGCTGATATACATCAATTTTTGTTTTCATACACTAATACCCCAATTCTATTGCGTGGAACTCAAAATCTTGCCAAAGTCCATTAAATAAGAGACCACTATACATATTAGTATGAAGATTAGAGGTGTAAACATATCTTGTGATATATCCTCCCTCAAAGCTCTTAAATCTAATATAGTATTCTTTACCTTGAACTATCTGTTTAATCCTGTTTATCATTTCAGAAGTGCTTGGTGGTAATACTATCTCAATCTTCTTCAAATCTCTTTGAACTCAATAGATATGCATGACACCATCAAGAGTTCTTCCGCTATCTTCACTGGCTAAACTCTCATCACTTTCTTTCAAACTTTTTGCGGGAAATGCTTCTCAATTACTACCATCAGAACTTAAATAAAAAGTTTCTAAATCATAATAAATATAAGGTCTTCTATTTGGCATAAAAACCTCCTAATATCAAAAGGAAGCCTCTCCTACATAGAGAAGAGAGGCTTTCCTGTTCTTTGTTTATATGCGTTATTTCCTCTGTTGGCGGCATTGGCTATCGTATCATCTCCAATAGAGACAGATAAATCAACACCATCAATAGCGGTTATAATTTGAGTAGCGATTTGGTATAACGCACTTACCATTTCACCATTTTCTTCACTAATGATTTCTCTAATCATTGATTGCGGAGCTACGATTTCAGGATTGGAACGAGCACCCGCATATTCACCCATCATTGCCAAGGTAGGACTTTCAATAACGCCACCCTTCGCAAGATAAGGAATGTTAAATCCAAAGTGTCTTCCACCTATTTCAGGAACCCAAGATGGAACTGTAATTCCAATTCCATTAAGAACTCCAATAACTCCATTCATAGCACTTCTAACGATACCGCTTAATCCATTAAAGATACCAGAGAACCAGCCCCCAAAGCCATCTCAAACGCTCTTAATACCGTTATAAGCATCTACGAAGAAGCCTTTAATACTTCCTGTAATTGAACTGGCTTTACTCTTGATACCATCCCAGATATCACCAACAGTCTTCTTAATACCATTCCAAATAGAGGAAGTAGTATCTTTAATACTGTTCCAAATATTAGAAACAGTTGTCTTAACACTATCAATAGCTGCGGCTACTGCGGACTTAATACCATCCCAAATACTGCTAATAAATGACTTGATAGCGTTCCATACAGTAGTTGTAATTTCTTTGATAGCATTTCAAGTGTTAGTGATTGATAATTTTAGGTTTTCCCAAGTTTGATTTAACCATTGCTTTAAAGAGTTCCATAATTCAATGGTTTTTGCTTTAATCTCTTCCCAAGTTTTAGCAAGGAAGTCTTTAATTTGAGTATAGATTTCAACGGCCTTATTCCATAAGTCAGTAAAGAACTGGATTAGTCTCTCTACAAAACCCTTAACCGCATCTACTACCGCTTGAATAGCATCAGAGAAGACTTTCTTAATGCCCTCTCACATATCAATAATGATTGGGTCTCCGATTAACTGATATTTGAGATTAGCGAACCAATCAATAATGCCTTGAACGAAATTACCGATTGTTTCTAATACTCATTTAATTGGTTCTGTTAAAGCCTTAACTACATCCGCAACTGCGGTAATTACTACTGAAACAAAATCAGCAACAACACTAACAATGCTGCCAATAACTCCAATTATTAAACCAGCAACAGTAGAAATTGTATTAAATAAAACTTCTCAAACTGGTTTCAATGCTCCAAGAGCATCATAGATACCCTTTAAGGCTTCTCCTAATTTGCCAAAGGCTTCTTTAAGTCTTTCAACTGCTCCTACGGCTCCTGTTGCTTCAAAGAATTGTTTAGCAACTCCCCAAGCATCAGAAAATACTTTCTTAATACGCTCAATTACTCCACCTAATCCTCCATAAGCAGAAGATAGTGCTACAACAACTGCGGCGGCAGGACCCCAGAACTTACTGAAATCTACACCAATACTTTGTATTGTTGTTAAGATACCTTTGAAGTTGCCTACTTTGATATCGGTAAAGATATTTGGTAGAGATATTTCAAAGAAATCTTTTACAGGGGCTAATATATTCTTGTT
>AUXO017193354.1_pt1 | contig 16666 bp, 18 predicted proteins | sample 768731 | NCBI WGS metagenome assembly AUXO01 (sample SAMN02715735, study PRJNA202380) | gut metagenome | biome: sheep rumen | host: Ovis aries | place: New Zealand: Palmerston North
CATGGACGAGCGGTGGATATTCCTTGCCGGTTTCAGTATCAATCCATGCATCCATAAAGAATTTAGAAAAAGAATCGCCGACACCACGAGCGTCGTAGACGATTCTCTCTGCATTCGGAAAGCGTTTATGATAAATGATACGAACCTCATTGGACAGAACGTCCAGGCCCTTACCATTCATTGACCGCATATAGACAAGCTTCTTCATGAAGCTGCCATCGTTTCTCTCCGCAAACTTAATTACGGAGACGATTGTATTGTCCGAGCCTTTGGCATCCGACGTAGCAATGTCAACAGCGATAACGTAACGGCTCTTGCTGTTCTTTGGCTGTGCAAGCTCGATCTGTTCCAGTGTTCTGCACGGTTCCGTCAAAGAATATGGAAAGGCCGAGTTCTCTGTTGCACCGGCAAAGATGGATCCATATTCCATATCAAAGATCTGCTTCGCCATACGTGCCTGTTCTTTCTCGAAAAACTCAGCATCCGTTATGCCATCGTCTATAGCCGCCTCATACGACAAGGCGCAGGCAAAGGCTTCAGGCTTGCCTGCCGCCATGTCTCTGGCAACACGCTTGAAGTCTTCATAAAAGGTATTTGTCTTTTCACATGCAGAGGTTATGGCAACGAACTTTGAAGGATAATCCTTAAAGTTGTACTGCCTGCTGATATCACGCCTGTAGTTGGACAGAGGCTTGACGATAGCATCAATGTCATCCTGCTCAAGCATAAGAGCTTCATCAATAACAATGACCTTGGCTCTGCGTCCTCTGGCGCTTATAAGGCTGGAGCTTTCCATATAGGATCCGTTCTTGAAGTAGCACGATCCCTTATCCTTGGAAAGCTGAACCAATGTACGTGAACCGTTTGTTTTAAGCTCCGCAGCCATATTGGGATTCATATCCACAAGCTGCTTGAGCTTACCGAAAACAAGAGTAGCCTGCTGTGCAGTACCGGAACACACAAAGATGATCGTACCCGGATAGAGAGAACACAGTGCAAAGCATGCGATAGCGATGACATACGTTTTACCGTAACCACGAGAACACACGTCCTTTGCATCACTGCATCTTCCGAACTCTCTGACAATGATCTTCTGTGTAGGCATGAGCTTTATTGGCGCGAACTGATCCTCGATAAAGATATCAAGGTGATCTCTGTAGAACATGACCTGCTCTTCCATAAGATCCCAGTTCGAGATAACGCCTGGCTTTGCAATCATAGAACCACCGCCTTAAATACTGTCAAGGCCGAGTGAGGCTACGATATGCCTATAATTATTTATCACGCGATCTACATCGTCTTCAGGCCATTGGATTTTTCTCTGCATGGTATGCCCGGTCTGTTCCAGCTTAAGCGTTGTTTCAGCCCAGCACGTAAGACCACTGGTATCGCCAACTTTGCGCTTGCATGCAGCAAAGTTGGCTGACTTGGAAAATGTATCGAAAAGAATGCTGGCATCCTTAACGTCCGAGAAAGGACAGCGTCCAGCATTGTAATCTTCCCAAGCCTTATTAAGCTGTAAGCTTGCTCTGCAAACCTTCTTGGCATAGTCCCTGAGATTCTCATTATCAAAAGAGAAGTCCTTCTCAAGATTCACGTAGTACTCTTCAAGGTACTTAAGCTCTGCAGCCGTGAAGTATCCGCTGAAAAAATCATCGTACTTCTTCTCTTTATCGTCAGGCTCTTCCGTCAGTGCGCCTGAAGCCTTGGCTTCGGCGTAGGAATTAAAGCCGCTCTTATCCGAGTCGTAGTACTTATAGAAATTTTTCATGTTGATGATACCCGGGATTTGGGTTATCGTTGTCTTTTCAAGAAGGAGCTGTCTCCGATCCTCAGAACTTTTCTGATAAACCTCATTGCCGTTCAAGAGTCTCTCCGCTCTCTTCTGTGCAGCGTCCCACATTTTCTGTGAGAACTCTCTATGATTCTCCCAGAAATATTCCCTGACATCTTCCTTGGTCTGGCACTTACCGAAACAGCTTATGCACCACACATCTCTATGCAGTTGATCAGTCCATTCCTTATTAGAGAAAAATTCCTTCAAAGGCTTTGGCTGTCCGCACTTAAGACATGCACGTTTCACTTCCGGTGTTGGCTTCTGATTCTGCGGTGTCGATGTGAGTGTATCGATCGTCACGTTGCATCATCTTTTTTCTGCTTCTTCTTGTACGCCTCGTTAAAGTCCTTATCGTACTTCTTGAGTTCACTACATGGACCCTGGAATTCTGTAACACCCTTCTTCTTCTGAGCGTCATACTCACGCTTCAGTGCATAGAATTTTGCAAGAGCCTCAAAGAGTTCGGGAGTCTTTGCATACTTCCAGGTATAAATACTAATGCCGTTCACCATCTTTACTCTGGTAAAGGCACACTTAAAGCCGATGTCTTCGAGCCATTCCTTTTCCATACGGATCTGCGTAGCATACTCCTTATCGAAATAATGTTTCAGACTGGCAAAGTTTTCAGTAGCTTCATTCATGTTTATCACTTCTTTTCTTTTTATCGTAGCACTTTCGTGCAGCGCCGTCTGCAGGATTCGAACCTGCGATCCTTTCGGATTTTTGTTTTCAAGACAAACGTCATAAGCCTCTCGACCAAAACGGCATATGCGTGTTTTGTTGCGGCACAAAACACAAAGCCTCAGATTTAGATGTAGTAAAGGTAGGACCATGATTTTTTGTAATCACGATTGCATACACAAAGATCTTCATACTCAGTAGGATCAGAGAGTTTATTGCGCCACATAGTACGAAGAGAACCCTGATCCTTCCGGTACGCGTCAGGAAGAAACATAGTGTCAGGCTTCCACCAAAAATGTTCCTTGCTCTTGCAGCGTGCGAATATGTAGGGCTTTCTGTGAAGTGTGCCGTCTACAAAAGCATTGTGCCATTTCCATTTCTTCTTCTTGTCAATTATTGACCTCGTATGTCTGTCCATCTTTATCACTCTTTCTCCATATCGTTTACATACGGCATAGCCGCATAGAAAGCCGTCAGTGGGACTTGAACCCACGACCCGGTGATTACAAATCAACTGCTCTGGCCAACTGAGCTACGACGGCAAAAGAGACAGCCTTCTGGCGGGGAGGCTGTCCGAGCGAAAGGAGGAACATGCAATACATGCTTTATAGGACAACACTATGCCCCAATTACATAGTGTCTATGTCTGAGTTATAGGCTTCGAATTCTATGTTGGCGAGAATATCGACGAGCGTCTGTACAAGCTCGTCGTTCTCCATGAATCCGTTTGAAAGATAGTAACGACAATTGATGTTGTTCTGCAGAAAAAGCATTGCACGATTGAATTCCCTGTCATCCCGCAAATCGTATTCGGTTCCGGTATCAGGATCAATCAGCGACACAGGGCCAACGAACAACGCAATAACATCTTTAATGTGATCTCTGTATTCTGGTGTCAGTTTCATTTTATCGTCTCCGCTACTTCTCTTCTCCCATTATAGCAATTCTCGAATGAGGAGAAATTTTTCTGGTTTTGTATGAAGAAAAATTTCCTGTTCGGAAATGGGAGAAAGTTTTCTGGGAGAGCTTCCTTCTTCTCCCATTATAGCAATTCTCGAATGAGGAGAAATTTTATCATGAGATTTGAGGAGCATGATAAAATTTTGAACTCGTGACTAAAAGGAACGAGGAGAAATTTCTATGTAATCAGGAGTAGAAGAAGATGAAAGAAGACGTACTGTATCTTTGCCAAAGGATTGCCATAATGAGGAACATTCAAGGCATCTCTCAATCGGAGTTGGCGTACTCAGCCGGTATATCAAGGAATGCACTGAGCGATATCGAGATGGGAAAGTCTGTACCGAAGGTCAGCACAGTGATCGACATATGCGATGCTATGAAGATAACCTTCGGCGATATTATGCCGCCAAGGCTATACCCAGCCCCGCTATCGCCAAGCACGAAGCGCTGGGTGCGCGACGTGCTGCAGGCGATGCGGGGAGTAAACATGGCAGACGTGGAGATTCTGCTAACCAGACTTGGCTGACAAAGTTTTCAGATGCACTACAATATGCAGGCACCTTGTGCCGTCTTTCCCGGAGAAATCTGATGTAGACGTATGGAGTCTTTTATGCGTGATCGTAAATTGCAGAGAGAGGTAAAGAAGTATGGACTGCCAGAGAAGAGAGACAAGTGTGGGGTGAAGGATCCTACACCTTATCAGGCTATGGTGAACATACTGCTGGAGGAAGCACGGAAAGAAGGGTTAATAAAAAGAAAGCCGGAGGCTCGATATTAAGATCGAAGCCCCGGCTTTCTTTATGTGTGTAGTTTTAGAACGGAATGGTATCAGAGTGATGCACTATGACAGGTGCATGAGACCACCATGGTGCTTCATTCTCTACAGGCGTTATATCACGCATAACCCTGTAACCCTGACGGATATAGAACGGTGCTTCACGAGCAGGCTCATCATCATCAAGCTGATCTGGATTATCCCATTCGTCAGGATCAAGACCAAGATCATCTTCTTCTTCCAATTCAAAAGGCATTGGAAATGAAGGACCAGTGTGAAAGAAATTAGCAGCACTAGTACGTTTCTCGATTAAAGTACGAGACCAGTCTTCAATAGCGTATACTTCAGTCCAGTCAACATCGTACATGACGAGTATATTCTTATGCTTCTGATATTTTAATGCAGTGATAACTTCTTCAGCGTCAACAGCATACTTATGTCCAAGAACTACTATAGGCAAAGACATACTGCCACGTTTGAACAGTGGGTCAACTTCTTCATCAGTAAGACCGCCACACCACTGTTCTTCTTCTTTTCGTGTTTCATAGTCATACACCATCTTATCATAATCCAAGTTAGCATTTATAAATGCATCCTTTAACTTCTTTGTTAATTCTGGATTCGACTTAGGTGCTGGGATTATGACTATGCTACTAGAGAAAACATGCTCTTGAGCATAACCATAAAAGTCAATCATGTCTTTTTCATCAAAGTACTCACTGTGAAATTCACCTTGATGATATATAGGATTAAATACTGTTTTCATAATATGTCCTTTCTGTGTTTTTGTTATTGGTATTGTAATGAAGTGGGGAAGTGGAGTCAAGGAGTTGTAAAGGATTCAGATGAAGGAATGAGTTGGAAACGGAAAATGAGTTGGAAAAGATCAGTTACTTGCATCCGTTTGGGTGCCGAAACTTTCGAACGGTAATCCCCACCCCTCCGCTCGAAAGTCATCAGTGCAAGACGTTGTGCTGATGGTTGACGGTGCGGCTGAATCCGCACGTAGCATAAGGCTGGCTGGTTGCTAAAAACCAGCAAAATAAAATATCCGCAGACACTAAACCACACTGCGGATAATGGAAGGAGGTTCATCTATATGATGAACTATAATATTTATTCCTATCAGTGGGAGATTATACACTCCCACGACGAATTCTGCAACTACACTGAGTTTTCCAAACTCAGTGAGAGCGAGCAGAATGAAATTCTTCATACTCTGATCTCCTATGATCAGGGTATGAGAAGGATTGATATGGAATTTCGGGATGTTCAGTCCCGGAATTCAATCCTCCTCGCTAAAGGCGAGGACATGGACATCGTTGTCGACTCCATGTGGGCGACGATGCAGGCCATGGACCGTGACCGTGGCAGGCTTCATAGTAAAGCCTGCGCGGTCCTGCATAAATATCCACGGGTTTTCCCGGGGACTTGGCCCAGGGAAAGGATTACCGCCTGGATTAGAACCATTCAGGAGGTGACTGACTAACGTTGATGGATGGACATACAGTCAATAAAGACTGTCTGTCCATTAAAACCCCTACTGTCGTGAGACAGGAGCTGGTCCAAAGGCCAGGTAAAAGTCGTGTTTGGAGAATTCGCGTGCTTGCCTGCGCGTAGAGTTAGGCAATGGGATCACAACCAATAGTGTAAAGCTGTAACTCAGCAATATAAATGTCCCGGAGTGGTACAAGCACTCCGGGGACAAATGCGGTGAAAGGAGAGAATGCCGTGGATCACCGCTTCACTGTGGCTGCTGAGATGATCCTTTGGTTCGTCCGCCAGACGAAAAAGGATTTGATCATCTTTGCAGCAAGAGTTGCTTCTGGCAAATATGAACTGGTTTGGTCAAGCGATTTGCTTGAGTTCATGTTGATGCCAAAACACAACTAACTCTTTCTGAGAGATTCCACTCTCTCAGATCACATCCTATAGCAGAGAGAGGAATCTGTCAACACGTCCTTGGGCATGACGTTAAACTGCCCTTTGATTATATAAAGACCTGGGCATGTCTCTAAACTGTCTAATAAAGATAAAGGAGTGTGCAGACGTGTACATTCTTAAACTTGATGCCCGTCAAAAGTTCGGCTTCGCTGCCGGTGCTGCTGATCCGTTTGAATCTGTTGGAAACGAGTTTCACAATCCCGTTGTTGTGAAGCTCGGGTCCAATAAGGTTGAGAGGCAGGATCGTATTCCTCTGCCTCGGTATGGGATTCTCCGCGTCAATTTCAGACGCATCGCTATCCCCGACGAACTCGACAAGGGCTTCAACCCTGATCTCGACCTCTGTCAGGCAGAGGCCGAAGCCCGTGCTCAGCTTTGGCGTGAGCAGGGGTACATCGACCTCTTTGGTCGCCATTACGTCTTGCTCGATCAGAGCAGCAATGGCGTAAAGGTGGCAGAGGCTGAATTTATCCTTGATGGCTACCGCGATGCCTACCTTGATTGGTGGCACTGCGGGATGAAGCTTCTGGGTCTCGATCTCCATACTCAGGTGGAGAAAGACGCCAGGGCTACAACTACATGTCTTCCACATTGTTATTACTTTGGGGAAGATGGATCCATTGAGTATCTTCAGGGCCTGATTCCCGAAATGATCATCGACGACATGGTTATAATGCCGAAAGTGGTCACGGGAAACCACCAGGCACTTGAAGGAAAAACACGTCTGTTCAACATGACAGACAAACCTGTAGAAGGTGTAGAGCCTGGTCAGGTTGGTATTTCATCTGAAGCATGGGAAGAAACAGACTCTGATGGTGGCATCTGGTACGTACTAGATGACACCAAAGAGGATGAGAACTCCCGTAAAATCAAGACCATGGCAAAACAAGGCAAATTCATCTCCTACACAATCAACGCCGCTGGCGAAAAAGGTTGTGTAAATATTATCCTTAAATCCACTTTAATTTCCTTCCTTGAAGAGGAAATTAAAGATGGATATATTAAGGAATATAAGAGAGATGAAGCCGGGAATCTCATCGCCGCATATACAGAGAACGCGTGGCATGAGAAGGTCAACTTTCTTGGAAAACCACTGTTCGGGACGCCTGATACCTTTAAGTGGTTCAAGTCTCAGGACTTCAAAATCCCTGAGGGCTGGAGCCAGTTCATCGAAGGATTTAACTCTTATGGACACACCTTTGACGTGTCCGTAGTTCCACATGTCGTTTGGCGGCATATGCCGTACCAGATGACACTGGGACTCATCCAGTCTAAAGAAGATGCGGATTGGATGATTAATCGTGAAGTGTCAAATCTTAATTCATACAAAATCCCCGAGGAAGCTGCAAAGCTCCTGCCTAAGTGGATGAGGGAAGCTTTGAAAGTTTACCCCGAACTCTGGCAGGACAAATTCTTCCGCTTTTGCGCTCAGGCTGCTTATACAAAGAAGCGTTGGGCCGCAATGGCCGGGAAGCTTGACCGTATGGGAAAATACTTCTTCCTTGCTCCTGATACTGTCGGTATCTTTAGGGCATGGTGTGGTGACAATCGTCCCTACATCCAGGCTGGTAATATCATTCAGCCTGGTTGTGAGGAAGGAAAGCGAGTCGTTATGGCTCGCAATCCCTTCCCCGGGATCAATTTCTGTCTCAGAACCCGGCAGAAGATTGATGAAAAGTATTATGGGTTCTACACCTCTAACACTGTTTATGTTTCCATGCTGGACGATAGCATGGTACGGATGCAGGCCGACTTCGATGGTGATAAGGTGTTCATCATCGAAGACGAAGAGGTATATGCCATGGCTGAGAAAGCCCTGAAGGCTACTGGATATCTCACCGTGAGGTGGGCCAAGCCTGATGGACATAAGCAGCCTTACTCTGATGAGGTTTTCTGGAATCATGTTCTTGAAGCCAATACGTCGGAGGTTGGCATAATCTGCTCGGGTATAGTCAAAGTTCGTGCTGTGGACGCACAGCAGAACAAGGACTGGGAAACCAGTACCGCCTATGATCTTGAGAAAAACGCCATAGGCGAAGCAGCGTGCACCTTGGACATCGACGCTGCCAAAGGTACTGGTGCGAAGGTCCAGGCATGGTACGCCATTGCAGAAGGCAAAGCATATAAATATGCCAAGCGCCCTCTCCACATGGCGTATCAGAAGAGTTCTCCTGCTCCTAATACTGACGAAGCTGTCGAGAAGAAATGTAGGGAGTTTGAGAAATCAAACTACTACGGACATCATCTTCTCGATTATGCCACACAGATGATTGGTGTCCTTACGGATGAAACGCTGTATGTGGACGCACATAGCAGCGAAGAATTCAGGTATCTCAAGCTGACCAGCGATCCCAAGCATACAAAAGGGAAAGCTGGTCTGGCTGACCTCCTGAGTGAGGCCATCAAGGAGTTCCGTACCGAGTACGCACGTCTGTGCGCAGCCACGGACAACTCCATGGCTACGAGCGAATTCACGAAGAGGTATTATGAAAACCTCAGAGTGAAGATCCTCGCAAGAGGGTTCAACGCTGGCATGACACAGGAAGAAACTGTCGATGCCCTTATCAAGACCGTTTATAACGGCTATAAGGACATCGATATTGCTGCTCACGAGAAGGAGTTCCGCATTCTGTGGACTTGCTTCGGTGAGGAGCTGGTAGCAAATCTCAAGGCTAATCAGGGAATCAAGAATGAAGATATTGACAACCCTGAAGATGCCTATTGTCCTGATGAATCTGAAGAGGACTTCGCTGTTCTCGACGAAGACATGTGCTTCGCCGATGAAGGCGATGGCTTCTTCATGGACGAGTGACTTTGAAGAGGGAGTGCTGGACTCTACATCCAGCCTCCCTCTTCTCGTTCCCCTCCCGCCTGATGAGGGTTAGTGCCAAGCTGGTGACTTGGCGAAATGCGAAAGCATAGCGGGAAACCAGAAGCTTCATCCCGTACAGAGAACTTTTTATGTTCGTCCGAGTTGGCTGATGACGATCAGTGTGAGTGCAACTCTTACAACGGGCAAATATATGGAAGGAGGTTGACCATGATGGCAACCTTTAAGAAGTTTTCTGTTTCTCTTGTTAACAGCGAAGGCAAAGAAGTTTATTTCTCCTTTGCTACGCAGGCCGAAGCAATTCAGTTTTGCCAGGCCGTCCGCTCTGGTTCTAATCAGGTAATTAAGACCTGGAAGTGGAACCAGGATGCCGGCAAAGCCGAGCTGGTTGATCTGGACAACCAGCCGGATCTCGCCGTCAAGGTGCTGTGGCAGGCACCTGATGGGAGTAATGGCGACCGCGAAATGCCCACCATTGGTGAGGCAGAAGACGCGGTTCGCCGCGCAATCGGCAAAGGCTTCAAAGCCTACTATACAGTAGGCGGCAAGGCATTTATGCCTGCAGATGTAAAGCCTGTAAAGCCTACTCCCGCTGCCTTTCCTGCTCCCGTGGAGCAGAAAGCAGCAACCGCTCCCGCTGCTCCCAAGCAGCCCATGGAGGTCCACATCTGGACCGACGGAAGCTGCAAAGGTAATGGCAAAGCAGAAAACCGCGGTGGCTGGGCCGCGGTTCTGGTGTGTGGCGAACACCAGAAAGAGATAAGCGGTGGTGTCGCAAACACCACCAACAACAGGATGGAACTTCAGGCTGTAGTTGAAGGGCTGAAAGCTCTGAAATTCAAAGCCGAGGTTACCATCCATTCAGATTCGGCCTACTTCTCTAACGCCATCGAAAAGGGATGGCTTAAGAAGTGGCGCTCGGCAGGCTGGATTAATGCCCAGAGAAAGCCTGTTGAAAACCGTGACCTCTGGGAGGAGTTCTGTGCACTCTCCATAGAAAAGTGCACACACCTCCACGTTGAAAAGGTTGCCGGTCATGCCGGTAACCCCCTCAACGAAAGGTGCGACACGCTTGCTGTAGCAGCAGCAAGCGCTGTCGAATAACCCATTCCCCAATGACGAAGGGGCCTTGTCAGTTTACTCTGACTTGGCCCCTTTCGTCAACCCGCAGAGCACACCCTTCGGGGTGTAATGCCCCACTCATAATACGGGCTTGTGAGTGCTGGTTGCAAGGCCAGACAAGTCAAATGCCGCAAGCTGGTGCGTAATCCAGCAGCAATGTGAAAGCCATTGCCACCGCAAGGTGTACGAGACTCCCGGTAGGAGTGACAGTCAGTATCGCACCAATACAACTTAAGCCCCGGTGCTACCAACACCAGGGCCGGAAAGGGGGATAACCAGTGAAGTTCTATTACACTGGCTACTCCGTCATGGGCCGTCTCCATGACGGAAGCTGGATGCCCTTCGCCACAGAGGAAGAGTACCGCGAGTACTATAACTCCGAAAGCGAGGACTAATCCAAAAAGTCCGAAATGAATTCTAGCATAGGTGCTGCTGGAATGCAACCTGGGTGCAGCCGGTAATCTGCACGTAAGACTGCCTTGCTGGTGGGAGGTCAAACCAGTAATTATTATTTTATACTGGAGGTACCATTATGAAGAACAATACTATGAGCACTCCTTTGGACATTTTGGCAGAAGATTTTCAGGCCGAAAACGACTGGTGGAATGAAAAGGGCTTCAGGAATCCGGAATCCATGAAGCTCGATGATCTTATTAAGTATGTAGAAACTCTTAATGAGGATCGTAGGGTTGAATACATCGAATTGTTTGATGAGCATTTTAATCTGTATTTTTGGGATCCCGATTATGGTCCCGAAGACAGTCTGGCTGATCTAATCGACAGCCCGGACGATCGGATTGTAGATGAATACGAGGAGCGTTTCCCCGTGTATCATGATGAACCCTGGGACTTCAACAACGCTTCCGATGAAGAGCAGGACGAGTACCTCGACTGGCTCGAAAGGAGGTGCAATATCGTTACTACTCCTACGATAATTGAAGGGCTTGATGAGCTGCCCTTCTGATATGCCGAAACCCGGACTGTCGTGAGACAGGCTGGGTCAACAGGGTGGTGGTTACCCCTGTTCTGATGATGGCAAACCGCTATTCATCAGCTCACCTCTATTTCCCTCCCCCAGGGAAAATCCAGGACAGCACCTGTTCGGGCGGGACATTTTCCTGGCGTGAGCCTTACTTGTTCTTATAGTATTACTTGGCGTATGGTTGGCGTTTACCCATTCTGGGCGTGTAACACCGCCGCACGGCGGCGGCTTGAACCTGTGGGTAAACTGTACCACATGCTTGGGTTAAGCAGTGAGTCGTTCACTTCAACACGCTGGCGTGAACCGCGTGTGCGTGGGGCGCACACGGCGTTCACACAGCGACTGTTCCTGAGTCTTGCTCACCTTGCGCAACTGCTCGGCCTCTCACCGCTTCTATGCGGTATCGGCCTACACAGTTGCTTATGGTGCCATGCTACAGTAACACATTCAATAGACTTGTGTTACCGGCGCAAGGCGCCTGCTTGGTGATGTGGAGAACGTCGTGAGACAGTTCGGCTCGAAAATCCCACTGGGTCACATGCAAGAGGCTAGGTCTTGCATGATGAATTAGCTCGGCGAAAGCCATTGAGCTAGTGTCAGTCGGCCTAGCCCCGACAACGTCTCGTCAACCAGACGTTAAAGTTAGGTTGACTTTTTATCCAGACGCTATCATGGGCGGCATCTGGATGAATGAAGTCCATGCGCAGAGGCTAGTCCTGTAGTTAAAATACTGACTGGTGTGTAGGCCAAGGCCCTACCGGATGGAAAGCAAATGACCATCATTTGCCCTGTGGTTGGCAGAGCAACCCAGCCACTGCAGTCTGAAAGATGACTGTGGTCAAATTCAGTCATCCCGAAAGGGATGCATATAGTGAACTTCATCCAGCATGTCTTGCACAACATGTTGGATGATTATAGCGGATGTTCACCCCAGACTGATGAACCGCCTGCAACAGGCGTGAATTGTTGCTACCCACATGCAGTGTTTGTGCAGACACTGTATGTGGGTATTTTTTTTCTTACTTGGCCTAAACAGCATGTGTCATCGTGACACATGTGATATCTTCACCAAACGCGGCAAGGCCGCTACTTGGTGATGTGGAGAAGACGTTCTCCAAAAATATATAAAGACTTTGGAGGTTTATCATGGAAAATAAAGTTTATCTTGTACAGGTGCACTTCTTCATGTTCAACAGTTATGAATGGGAAGAGGATATAACTCCTGTGAAGGTGTTTCGCAATCTGAAAGATGCCGAGGCTTTTCAGAAAGAAAAGATGGCATCTTTCCCTAAGGAAAAGTATAGAGACCATGAAGTCTCTATTACTGAACTGCCGATTTCCTGAATCATCATAATGCTCACCGCTGTGATTGGCGGTGAGCATTATTTTTTCTCCTCATTCGAAAATTGCTGTAATGGGAGAAAAGAAAGGATGATGTATATGGTAAACCCACCTGAGGTTATACACTTCAACAACTTCAAAGGTGTATCTCATAAATCTATTGTCACTGAGATAATAGACAAGTTTGGCCTTAAAGAAGAAGAGGCCAAACTGCTCATGCTGTATGGATGTTGTAGCAACAGGTTTGCTCCATCAAAACAGTATATTGAGAATAAGACTGGCATTCTCAAAGAACATGTCAGTCGTGTTCGCAAGAAACTGGTAGATGATGGATTCATTGAATACAGCAATGAGAATGGCGTATATACAATCTATCTTGACTGGCAACAGTTAAGAGATCTTGCAAGCGTTCCTGCAGACAAAGTTGGCAAGAAGAAGACCAGGATTGTGGCAAAGGTAGATCACAACTGGACTCCCAAGTATGCTTACTTCAACAATAAGCATATGTCGGATGAGACCAAGATGATGCTCTTTGCCAGTGAATTCTGGAACATTCCTCTCAATAACATTTACCCTGAAGAAGACGAGACATTTGGAATGTCTAAAGAGTTCCTTGCTCAAAAAGCAAAGGATGCTCATGAGTTCTTCTATGAGGGTGGATTTGAGAGGGAATTCCCTGAAGTGGCTCAGATGGACTTCGGTCCTGTACCCTTTTAATAATCCACATTTCTGCGGAATATTTAGTTATAATTCTATATATAAAATAGTTATAGAATTATATCTAAAAATAGCGAAAAATGGGTTCCATATTATTAATGGGGGAAAATACTCGTGTTTGGTTTTGAGGGGAACTCTGTCATGGAGTCAGGAGAGACTGGCGTGGAACAGTTCTTTCTATGTTCCATTTCCTCTCCATTCCTCCTCTCCTCCTCCACTTCCTCTCACCTCGTGAGAGCATCTCTACAAACCCACTAAGCAGACGCTAAATGCGAGTGAACTTGATACCGTCAAGTGAACGAGCATTTAGCGTAGCGTCTTCACACACTTTTAGTTTTAATACTGACTAGTGTAAGACCACTGCTGATCTGCATCGCTTGTCGCGTCTCCAAAAGAGCGACAGCGATGCGACTACCTCTTTGTTCCGAAACAAAAATTGAATATAAACATCTCTCTTCTTATCATCCCCATGCTTCTCGCTTGCGTTGGTCTCAGCGATCGCATGGGGATTACTCGTGTTGTTCCTTTATCTCTCTGTTTGTTAAACCCATATGACTCTGTGGAGTATAACATCTTTTCTTTCTTCGCCTTACGGCTCGAAAGAAAAGAGTGACATAAGGGTTTTTAGAGATAAAGCCGCGAGAATTTGAAAAATTTGTGTTGTCCTCTCCCCATCCCCTCGCACGGCGAGGGGCTTGGTGAGGTGGTGGTTTCAAAATCTAAATAGAAAGAGGTTGATTCCATTGTCCCAAAGAAAGCCCTGCAGGTGAAATAAGGGCAAAAAAACATCGGGTGCCTGCATGGTCACTCATACTGGAATTGCTAGTTCGCCAGTATGACTTCTCGTGGATAGTGAACTAGCCGTAGGTGAATCGAAAAGCCCAGCCAGACTACAGGCGTTGTATGTAGTCAGGGATGCGTCAAAGAAATGGTTGGCGCAAGATGCGTAGATGAGAGGTGGCGTAAGCGCATCAAATATCCGGGTATGGTGCAGTGGTAGCACGCCTGATTTGGGATCAGGAGGCCGCAGGTTCGAATCCTGCTACTCGGACTTATTTTTATATTAGGAGGTATCCCCATGTTCTTCAATGTTTCCAATCACCCCATCTTTGCTGAAAAGAGCACCTGGTCTGAAGAGCAGAAAGCCGTCGCCCAGCATATGGGCGGCAAGCTGGTAGATGTGCCTTTCCCGGTAATCACTCCTGACATGACAGATGGAAGACTCAGAGGTATCTGTCATGAGATAGCTCGTGACCTCGCAGGTTCAGTACCATATGGCGATGCAAAAGTCGCCATGGTTGCTGGCGAGTATGCCGCTACAATTCTGCTCATTGCAGAGCTTCAGCTTTACGGTTTCACCTGTGTATTCGGACAGAGTGAACGCGTAGCTGAAGAAAGGATTGAAGACGGCAAGGTAGTCGTAGTCCACAAGTTTGTCTTCAAAGGATTCAGGACAGCTCCTGCAATTCAGCTCGTGTAAAACGCTCGCCCTCACGTTATTGAGGGCATTTTCCATTTTGAAACAAAGGAGGTATCGCCATGGAAGATCGCTGTATTTGCTGTGGTGCAATTATCCCCGAAGGAAGACAAGTTTGTGTTATTTGTGAAAGGAGAATCATTCATGAAAACGGTTACAATGAGTGCACATGGTCCTTATCAGCAGAAAGCGGTAGTGATAGCAACGTTTACAACAGTAGAACAGGCAAATATGTTCCGCACTGAATGCGAAAATCTTCATGACAGAGATATGTATGCAATGAAGACTATCGCACGCAACATGGAAGGCCTGATCGGCCTGACTCATCGTATCGAGTGATCCTTTGAGGAGAAGTGACAGCTTCTCCTCTTTTTTTTATCGACAGCTCTCAGGCGTGAGTAACCGCCTGAGAGGCTGTCTTGGAGATGTAGAAAATAAAGGAGGTATCGTTAATGAAAATTTATATTGGTGGTTCAGATAGCGTTCTCTCACTTGATACATGGACAATGAATAAGCTTGATAGCATGATGCACAAAGGCTATCAAATCTTAGTTGGTGACAGCACTATGACTGACAGACTTATTCAAAGCTATTTGTTAGTCTGTAAGTACAGGAATGTACTTGTATATTGCAAAGAACGTCCAAAGATCAATATTGGAGACTTTTGCGAAGTCATGTGTATGCATGACAATGCCAATAAAGTGCATATGGCAATTGATTGCGATTATGCACTCATGATTGGAAATGATATCTCTGAATACAAGATTGAGATTACAAATGTCAATCATTGTGGCAAATGCTGTGCATGTCACATGCCCAGCACAGATAATTGTGTTGTTGTGAAACCTTCAGAGGAGGTGTCAGCCGCATGATCAAAGAATTTAAGAATGAATATTTCTTCTTATCAAACATGTATCCCTGTAAAATTCTGTACAAAGGACTTGTATATAAATCTGCTGAAAGTGCATTTCAGGCTCAGAAGGTATTAGAGCCTGAAATGCAAGAGCAATTTACTGAACTGAGTGGACCAGAAGCAAGAAAGTTCGGTAAATATCATGTCACTCTCAGAAGTGACTGGCCTCAGGTAAAAGAAGAAATCATGTTAGACATTGTCCGCACTAAATTTGAACAGCATCCTGCCCTTATGGAGAAGCTCCTCGATACTAAGCAGGAGCTTCTTTATGAAGGTAATACCTGGAAGGATAAATATTGGGGAGTAGATCTCCGTACTCTTGAAGGTGAAAACAAATTAGGAAATATCCTTATGCAGGTAAGACAAGAAGCAAAAATTAAATGGAAGGAGCGTAATAAATGCTTATCGGCATATCAGTTATTATGTTCATAGTATCTTGTATCATGAATTTCTTTGCAGAAAATGAAAACAATGAAGCATCTGCAAAAGAGGCCAGGATTACACTCTTGGCCTCTTTTGCTATGTTCATTGCATCAATCATTACTTCTTGCTTGTTCTAATCCACGTTCGGCTTTCGCCATCCCCTCGCATGGCGAGGGGCTTGGTGGTGTGGGGTGTTGACGAACATTCCATTTCTTTCATGATGACCTCCTTTCATGATGAAGCCATCTGCGCACCGATCCGCAGATGGCGCATCAGGTCAATAGGGAACAATTGAAAACAAATTTCAATTTGTTCGTGAGTGCAAATCTCACAGACCTGTTAGTTCGAAAGTGTTGGCGTTCATGATTCTCCATGGCCTGAGGCCCCCTCGCACGGCGAGGGGCTTGGGGTTGTGGAGAAAAGATATTTCTACAAAAAATGAAATATCATGAAACCTAAATATCCTAATATGATTTGAATATGCCTATTTTGCATGAACAAAGATTTCGTGCAAATAGGCAATTTCAGATATGAAATGGGATGATTGGAATATGCGCAATTCCGGTCATCCTAGCCTGTGAATAGCCATTATGGTGAAGGCGTCAGGCCCTGAAAGGATACAAATCGCCTCGTAGGAAATTTCCAATTTTATGAGCCATCTACG
>AUXO016503764.1_pt1 | contig 16663 bp, 14 predicted proteins | sample 768731 | NCBI WGS metagenome assembly AUXO01 (sample SAMN02715735, study PRJNA202380) | gut metagenome | biome: sheep rumen | host: Ovis aries | place: New Zealand: Palmerston North
CCCATCTTGGCGTACTCTTCAGCAGACTCCGTTGTCCGGATCGTCACCTTAAGCCGCTCCTTCAGATCCTCATACCGGACGGTCTTGTTGACCCAGGTCTTTGCCTGCCGGTTGTTGCCGTAAGCAATCGCAAGGTCCCTCATAATGCCTTCACCTCCCGGAATTCACTGTTGAAGTACCTGATCGACTGCCTGCGTTTCTTCGCCCTGTCAATCTCCACCGCCATGCCCTCTGTGACCGTGTCACCCAGAACCCAGACCTCATGGCACTTTCCCATGAGTACAATGTCCATGAATATCGCCAGTTCCCTTTCATCCTGCTTACTTTCATCCATAAACTGGGGAAACATAAGCGTCGCTGCCAGCGGTATCTGCCCCTGATCCAGTGCAAAGCGGCAGAACTTCCGCGTCCTTTCCGTATTTGCTTCAGGATCTGATCTGTAAGGGCTGCAGATATACACAAGCGGCATATACGGCGGCCTTGTCTTTACCTCCGCCTCCCTGACTGCCGAGTATGGCGTCGGATCCGGATAGCCTTCCGAGTTTTTGAAATCAATCATCTCAAACATCCTCCTTATAAAGAATTTGCCGAGGTTACCCTCTAACAGGTAGCCTCGGCAGGAGGTCAAATCTGACGTTTTCGCAGAATTATTTCAAATCCGCTTCTATCGCGTATAGTTCACTGAACACTTCGCTATAGTCTTCAGGGCTCAAAGTCTCAATACTGTTTGCCCCATACTTGCCCAGAACGAACGCAACAGTCTCATATCCAATTTCTTCCGTGATACGGTCAGCGCAACTCTCAATAGTGTTAATCCAGTTTTCTCTTTCTTCTCTCTTCATGCCATGTTCCTCGCTTTCCGTTCCGGATATGCTTCCCGGAGCTTCCGCTCCGCGCGTTTCAGTTTCTGGGTAATGCTGTTTTCATCTGCTCCAATCCTTCCGGCATACCCTCGGATAGCCTCCCCATTAAGCCGGACGGCGATAAATGCATCAGCCCATTCCGGCTTTCGCTGCAAAACCTGCCGCACCCATGAACACAATTCCTCATATTCAGAAGTTTCCATGTGTGTTTCCGGGCCAGACGTTGTAAGAAGATAATCCATGATATCGAAAGCCGCATCATCAGGATCTCCCTGAATATAGCCGCGTCTTCCGTCCATGCGCTTTCTCTTCGGGGTCGGGTCGATGTGACGTGTCTCACGGTGCCAGATGTTGTATTCCGGCCTGTTAACCTTCTCTTCCCATACCTCCTGGATGCGCTGTTCGCGCTCCTGCTGAGACAGCCCTTCATCTTCAATCGACAGGCTGACCCATAACTGCTCTGTTTCCTGATCATTCAGGACGATTGTCTGCATCTCGTTCTCATAACGGATCTTAAGCTCCATATCGCTGTTTCCTTTCGGTCAAAAAACCGAAGCGGAGACAGCCGATATGCTTTGCCAGTTCTGTTTTCCATAAGACGGTCACCTCTGCGGATATCTCCGCTTCATTTCGGTGACCAGCCGTTCGTAAGCTGGCACTTTCCTTATTAAGTTCTCCCATCCGTCAGCTACGAACACACCTCGTGGCCACGAAGAAGGTGAGCCGATTTCGGGGAAAGCAGTTTAGCGCCTTACTCAGGGCAGTCATTCATGCCTGAATATTAATTCTGCGTTTGCGACTAATCGAACCCGTTCACAAACTGTATTCACACATTCACAGTAGATAAATTCAAGCAATCATGATAGAATGGACAACAATAGTTGGATTTTCATCCTCAGCAGATTCCATAACTATCATCACTTACTAACCTATAGTGGCTAAGGTTCCCGTCAACAGGCGGAAAGTCCTGATTTTCCCCTTCTAAGCTTTCTAAGGTTACTAAATTAAGGAGGTTATAGAGATGACCCCAGATCAAGTGCCTTACCTGTGTGGTGGGATTCTGTTCTCATTACTTCTTCAGGCAAGAAAAACACGGACTAAGGCAAGGAACAGATGTAATAGCGGATCAGATGGGCTGAACGATACAGACTTAATGATGGGATTAGTCGAAATCGTTACTGGCGATAGTTTTGTTCCATGTCAGGGCAAGACTTTTGGAAAAGCCACCACTCAGTTTAAAACCTGTCAGGAATATGGACCTACATATATCCCGTTTACAGAATCCGCCGTCATTGACGCCTTTAATGATTCACTTAAAAAAAATAACTCCGGCATTCTAGTTAGAATGTCAGAGTTCATTAACAGATTTATAAATGAGCAACGTTCAGAATGGTTTGTAAAGGCGCTTTTTGAAGTGATACAGAATGATGCAGAGATTCTTCCTGGTACTTACTTTTCTATTTCATCAGATTACGAAGTTCCAAAAGATGAATTCGATAGTATCACGGAAGTGGATCTACCTATTTTCCTGCTTTCCGTTCTTAGATTTATTCTCAACGAAAGGCCTGACAACACCAAGGGGCGTCCAACATTTGAAGCATGGCATATTCAGAGCGGACCCAAGTCTCCGTGGAAATACAATGGGCATGTTGGTGACTCTATCACTCGAACCATCACAGTTAATGTCAAATTGGAATCTGACGAGACAAAGGCGGATAATCCTGCTCCCGAAACTCCGGGGAAAACTCCAACCCAAAGAATAAATGAAAAGATACTTGCAGCTGGTCAGGTGTTGGCTGATGTCATGGGCAAGGCGATTGAGAATCTGGCTGATGAGTTAGATGGGAAATCCCTCTCCGGACAGTCCTCTGCTGATTTTCCATATTCTCCAGAGGACAAACCGCTGCTTCAAGAGTTCGCCTCGGATTACGATGAAATAATGATGGCTCTAATCGGAGAGAACTATGCCGCTTCATTGATCGACATGACTTTGCCTTGTAAAATACAGGATCTTTATAAAACAAAATGGAGTTCAAAGGCAGATCATTTTCAGGACCCATCTTTGAAATCTTACGTTTTTGGCCTCCTCGGTGAGTTGAATAATATCAGCAATGATTATCTAACCAACGGTGATAATATTTCTTCTCATAAAATTAACAGAAGCAAAATCAGAAATTTATATGTAAAACTCCATCCAGAATCATTTGCCGGATCATTCCCATATGATGCATTTATTGATGATTGGAATGATGGAGAATATTAAACTTGAGAAAGGAGAATTGGAGTGCCGTCAATCGATGATTCCATCAGAAAAATTGACAATGTGATCTGCAGACACCTTGATGAGATAGACGGCTCATCCCGCGGTGCGATATCTCAGGATATCCTTGAGCAGCTAATGAAGTTCGTGAACCAAATCATGCTCAAGTTTTATGTCAATGGTTCAGATATTCCAGCTACCGACGAAAATATAGAAAAGGCCGTTGAATATGCTCAAATAAATAGCGACCTTAGTCCTTTATATAAATTCCGTGGTTTCTTACAGGTAGTGACTACTCAATACACGCTGGATGAAGACGGCTCAGAAAGATTGATGCTAAAGTATTACCAATACTTGCTGGAAGCAAAGAGTCTGCTCAGCCAGTATTACGGAATAACGATACTGCACAACCTATACAAGTTCCCTCTGCATTTAGATGATACTCTGCAGGAGTACTACACCAAAATATCCGAAAAAATAGAACTTTATCCTGCCAGATTCAGCGGTGCTGGAAACAATAAATACTATGTCCAGAAGATAAAACCCCTATTTGTGAAGGGACGTATTTATTACGAAGTCACCTTCACACCTGTTGACGATCGTAAAAACAAATCAAAGACCAACCGAGTAATTGCCTTTACCAAGCTGCCGGTCAAAAGCAACTATGCATCAAAGTTTAACCTTGTACAGGAAACTATCGAAATACTGGGCAAGACAATGCCGATCATCATTATAGATGGTTGGGAGGTTTCTATTCGCGATTGTGAATTTCAGAATTTCATCTCGATAATAAAGGGCGAAAAAAGGAAAGTTCCTTATCCGGAGCAAAAGATTATATGCGGATTTCTTACCACTACAAGGTATACGCTAAATGACCTTATAGATTTCCCAGATTATGCCTATAACAGAAAAACTCTTGAATGGAAAAATCAGCTCAAATCGGTTAGCTTTATTCCTGTTTTAGACTACTGCAGGCAGCTTATCCGCAAAGGTTATCCCGGACAGAATATTCTGCGTTACCTTCTATATAACATGAATAATGTTATTATCAAAAATCAGAGAGGCAGTGCTCAAAACGGGTATCTTTCGAATTTATATCTGGCAAATGGATGCAAACAGTTTGATTCACTTCCGTTTAACAGATCCCCGCTCGGCCACAATCCAAAGCTAAGCGCTATATTCGATTGCATTCCACACCGAGACAGGCAACCAGAATTATTTGCCAGGTTTATAAGGAATAATACAGAGGCTAAAGGCCAATTATTTACAGATATCGATGAAATATTTGGTTTTACTAATATCAGCGAACTCATAAAAGAATATAACGACAGCCTATGGTTTGGACACAAGCCAAGAAGCAACATTATGCTTGAGCATAATCATGTATTTATCAACGAGTACAAACTAGATACTTGCAGCATCATTAAGAAACTCCAGGAGCTTTCTTCTTCAGGTATCGAGAACTATCATGACGATGTTGAACTCTGGCTGCTATTTGATGATTATGTAATAGATTGCGATGAAAAAAGACGTATAATCAGCAGCATATTTTCCGATTCTAAGGTTGGGGTTATTTACGGATCCGCCGGCGTCGGCAAGTCTACGCTGATTAACCATGTGTCACATTACCTGAACGATGGCAACAAGCTCTATTTAACACAGACGAACCCAGCAAAAGAAAACCTGATGCGAAAAGTCGATGCCGACAATACCACCTTTTCGACCATTGCCAGTTTTCTTAATCAGGATTCATGTATAGAATATGAGCTTTTAGTCATCGATGAATGCAGCACCGTCAGCAATCGTGATATGGTGAAGGTATTAGAGAAAGCTCATTTTAAAATGCTACTTTTGGTTGGAGATACTTATCAGATTGATGCTATCCAGTTCGGAAACTGGTTTTCTGTATTAAAAGCTTTTTTACCGACGAGTGCTGTATTTGAGCTCACAAGACCTCATAGAACGCAAGATCCATATCTGCTCGAACTATGGGACAAAGTAAGAAATATGGAAGATACCGCAAAAGAGATCATTGAGCGGGAAAGCTATTCCTTAAAGGTAGATGCATCATTACTGTCTTCGATAGAGACAGATGAAGCCATCCTCTGTTTGAACTATGATGGCCTTTATGGCATTAACAACATCAACCGTTTCCTACAGGAAAGCAATCCAAACCCTGCCGTCCAATGGGACATTCAGCAGTATAAGATCGGTGATCCTATTCTTTTCCTTGAGTCAGATCGTTTTTTCCCTGTGATACATAACAACATGAAAGGAATCATCCGCGGGATAGAAATACTTGATCAAGGCATGCCTGAAGAGCGAATTCAGTTTGATATTGAAATACCCAAATTAATCTATGGAGGTGAAGCCAGGTTCTGTGATTTTGAATTGCTTGGAACTTCCGAAGAGGAAGAAAAATCATTGATTAGATTTTACGTGTATAAGTTGGAAAGTGCAGACGAAGACGGTGATGAGCAAAGCAACAGCACCATAGTTCCTTTCCAGGTTGCCTACGCAGTTTCAATTCATAAAGCGCAGGGGTTGGAATACAACTCCGTGAAGATTGTCATCACCGATGAAGTTGAAGAGCTCGTGACGCACAATATCTTCTACACCGCTATTACAAGAGCCAGAGCGAAATTGAGAATCTATTGGACTCCTGAAGTCGAGGAAAAGGTGATCAAAAGAATACGGCCTCGGGATATCAGCAAAGATGTTGAAATCCTGAAATATTATTTGAAGGATATGCCAGAAGAAAGTATGAGGACATTTGAATATGAGGATCAGCTATAACAAACTTTGGAAACTGTTAATTGACAAGGAAATGACCAGATCTGATTTAAGAGAAGCTTCAGGAGTAAGCTCCGCTTCTCTTGCCAAATTAAAGAAAGGCGAAAATATTACTACAGATGTTCTTCTGAAAATCTGCGAAACCCTAAATTGTCATCTTGAAGATATCCTAGAAACATTAGACGAATAAAACTATGGCAGATACATTTACAAGTGATAAGCGATCTGAAGTAATGCGTAAAGTTCTTTCTTCAGGGAATAAGTCCACAGAAATAAAGTTGATTTCTGTATTTAAATCCTTTGGTATTCATGGTTGGCGCCGTCACTATCAGGTTAAAGGACATCCGGATTTTGTTTTCTTGAATAAGCATATTGCCGTCTTTGTTGACGGTTGCTTTTGGCATGGGCATGATTGTAGAAATACACGCCCTACAACCAATGCGGAATACTGGGCCGCTAAAAGAGAAAAAAATATGAAACACGATCGGGAAATCACAAAACGGTTTGAAGATCGCGGTTGGATAGTGCTAAGAATCTGGGAATGTGAGCTCACTAAGAAGAAAAGTGATATCCTTGAAGGAAAACTCAAAAGTGCCGGATTGATATAAGAAGCACTCAAGCGAAAAAGAGAATCATTTTCTGTCAATGTAAAAGGTCGCTTGCCAAGCGACCCTTTATTTATTGAAACCTCATATAATCAAACTATCAAATAAAGGAGGACTTACAATGACAGAAATAGTTTTTATTCTTGATCGTAGCGGTTCAATGTCCGGTCTTGAAAAAGACACTATTGGCGGTTTTAATTCTATGTTATCAAAGCAAAAGAAAGAAACAGGAGATGCTTTTGTTTCGACGGTATTATTTGACAACGAGTCAGTGGTGATTCACGATCGACTCCCGATTGAAAAAGTTCGTCCACTGACAGAGAAAGAATATTATGTTCGCGGGTGCACTGCTTTACTGGATGCCATCGGATCATCCATCCATCATATCGGAAACATTCACAAATACTCCAGGAAGGAGGATGTTCCTGAAAAAACATTATTCATAATCACAACTGATGGAATGGAAAACGCAAGTCGCAAATATACTTATGAAAAAGTAAAAAAAATGATCGAGCATGAAAGAGAAAAGTATGGATGGGAATTCTTGTTTTTGGGTGCAAACATTGATGCTATTGCGGAAGCTCGTCGCTTTGGCATAGATGAATCTCGTGCTGCTAACTATAACTGCGATGAAGCTGGGACAGCATTAAATTATGAAGTTCTCAGCGATGCTATCTCTTCCGTGCGTATGAATGCTCCATTAAGTAAATCCTGGAAAAAGAAAATTGACGCCGACTACAAAAAGAGAAATATCAACCGGAAATGAAATAACCAGTCAAATCATTATAAGTTACTTACTTTAAGCCCTTCTGCCCTTTCCAAATGCAGGAGGGCTTAATCTATATTATCCTAAATGGCTACATATTATTGTGTAGCCATTTGTTGACAAGTACTATTTCACATGTTATTATGAGGCAAACAGAAAGAAAACTATTACTTCTCACAAATAATTGTGAAACGAAAATGAAACGGAGTCAGTTCTAACATGTGTCAAAAGCTTACGGAAGATATCAAACTGGCCATTGGCAGCAGAAGCTACGCTCAAGTGGAAGCCACTTCAGGAATCAGCAAAGCTACGCTGTCACGTATGGTGAGGCAGAGCTCAGCAAGAAGCCCCAGCCCTGGCTTGCTGTGGAAATTATCCATGGGAGCTCAAAACAACGTAACTTTCGAATTGCTGATGTCCGATGCCGGGTTTGCAGAAAACGACATACGGAAGTATCGTGCGAATTTTGAAATGACTAATGGTGCAGAAAATGCCGAAGCAGAAGCGTTACTTAAAAATATTGTTTTTACGCTTCTCTCTCTTCTCTCTGAATCCGGCCGTTCTTTCACGCATGTAAATCGAATAATCGAGGGAGAACTCTCCATACTACAGGTAAGCTCCTCTTCCAACCTAATTTATGTCATCGACGGGATGGGGTCTACTGAATCTCCTGAGCGGAGAATATGTGAGCTTATTGGACGAGGTATTTTTACAAGAAAAGGATCGACAGCAATCATAAGCATCGTGACAACCAATCCAGAGCGATACAACCTTTTGAAGGGCATACAGGAAAAGGCCATAGACGAAGTAATATTAGTGACCCCAACCGGAGAATCAATTGTTGAAAGGCAGGTAAACCATGAAGAATAAAGTAAGTTTCATAGATTTGGAAAACGCGATAAAAGACGCCGAACAGCAAGCCAACGATAGCTTTTTCGCTGCTGGCCTGATGAAAGCTGTAGATGCTCCGGATGCCACAATCAAAAGAGCCGACTTCAGCAATACTTCTCTCTCCCAGGGAATAACCTACGGCAAGCGTCTGCTCATACGTCGTATCCAGGATGGAAAGAATTTGTTTAAGGAGATGGATTCCTCCAGTCCGGATTCTAAGCGTTGCCGTATCTGGCTGTTCTTTAACTCCAATAAAATATACGCAATCGATGCAGAGGATGGTACAGCCCTCTCGTGTGACAGAAAAGATCTTCATGCACATGCGGAATTCTTCTTTCCCGCAATTGGAAGAGAGCGCGAGTCTATCACGGAGCAGCAAAAATTAGACGCAAGCATTGGCGATAAAGCCGCCGGCTTATCAAATGAACTCAAAATGACAAATCCCGGGGTTCTGATGGAAAATATCTACAAATTCATCACCTCCATCGTACTTATGTTTATCCTTGACGCTTATTACGGATTGACAGCGAACGGAAAACAGCTTACCGGATATCTTGACACTCATTCAGCTCCTGACGGATCTGATTTGGGAGATCTTCTGCAAGCTATTATCCAAGCTATCAATGGAACTGCAACGTCCAAAGATATTAAATATCTAGATAATAGATTGTTTACAGAACCGCTCTCTCCAATGCAGTTCACTCGCAAAGCAAGAACGATCCTCCTGGAGCTATCCAGTCTTAGTTGGGCAGAGGTCAAAAGTTACATTCCCGGAGCTATACTGCAATCTCTTACCGCAGAAAACCAAACCAGTCTTACCGACAACTATCTTTCAAGGACCAACGTTCTTCGTTTAATCGGTCCCCTCTTCATTGACTCGATAAGAAGCGCGGCTAGACAAGTACGCACTCCTGCTGACTACGAAAATTTCATTAAGCGAATATTCAACATATACATACTCAACCCAGATAGCAGTTCAGGAGACTGCCTAATTGGATGTATAGATGAAATCAACACCGCCATAGAAGCCGCAGCTGTAGCCTCCGGTTGTAAGGTTCAGCTCTTCCCAATAGACCATTTAGTTGGAATAGAACCGGATCCGACCGCAGTAACAATTTCCCGAATCAGCTTATGTTTATCCATGTTGTCATGGTCGGCAAGGTCAGGCAAGCTGATAAGCACTAAAGAAGCGACTGACATACTCTACACTAAGCAGATAAGAAACGCTAGGTCTTTAGCTGTAAACTGGGACAATATCTTTACCGCCCCTGGTAAAGTCTTCATTCTCGGAAATACTCAGTATATCGGAGCTCGTATGAGAAGCACTGAACAGACCGCTGAATTCGACCGGGTATTTAATGGTTATAAGAACTACCGAGACATAGACTACTCAGGCGCGTACTTCCTAGAAGCCGCAAAATACCTGAAGAATCACGATGCTGAGGCCGCTTTTATTGTAACGAATTCTTTGACACAAGGCAGTCAAGCCGGCACGCTTTGGCCGTTTGTATTCGATCTGGGTTCTCACATCAGCTTTGCTTGGCAAAGCTTCAAACTCCAGAATTTAGGCAGGCGATTGACTACCGTTACTGTTGTTGTAGTCGGTATCGCTAAGAATAACAACGATCGAGAGCATACCCTCTACGTTAGAACAGAATCGAATGATTTTGAAGCAACCCACCCCTCTTCAATCAGCCCATATCTTGTGCCGGGTGACAAGATCATCAGAAGACGAAGCCAGCCGATTGGAATCGGCTTTCCTCAGATGGTAAAAGGAAATATGCCCTATACAAAACGGCTGATATTATCTCCAGAGGAAAAAGCCGCTCTTCTTAAAGAATACCCGGAGGCAGCTAAATTTATCCGCTATTGCAATGGTTCAGAAGAGATTTTAAACGGCGGCGAACGTTATTGCCTCTACATTCGCGATGATGATAAAGATTTTGCATTGAGTATTCCGCCCATCAAAGAACGCGTTGACCGAGTACGATTAGAAAGAGCAAGCAACAAAGACAAAAGCGCTCAAAAGCTCGCCCGCCGACCTTGGGCATTCCGAGAAGACAACCAGACTACTACACAGTCTATTGTAGTTCCGGCAGTTAGCTCCGAAAACTATATTTACATCCCTGTAGACATAGTTGGTCCTGAAACCATCGTAACAAACCTTGCATTCGTCATATATGACACCGACGAATGGATATTAGGAGTACTGATGTCGCGGATGCATAATACATGGATTAAGACTGTCTGCGGAGGTCTGGAAACCCGAATTAGATACAGCAATGTTCTTGGCTATAACACTTTTCCGTTTCCGGCTATTACAGAAGTTAAGAAGCAGCAGATTCGAAACTGTGTTGCGGACATCTATATTGCCCGAGAGAAAATGGTTGGTTCAACATTGGCGCAAAAATATAAATCCGGATATATGTCTAGAGATCTTGAGCTGGCCCATCAGCGCCTTGACATGATAATAGACGGCTGTTATCAGAACAAGCCGTTTACCGATGACGAATCTCGTCTTTATAAGCTTTTCGAAATGTATGAAGACACCACTTCAGAAGTACAGTGATGATACGGAGGTAACAATATATGAAAAAAGAATTGGCTGGTATCACCTTACATACCACCGGAAAATCGGTGTCAACTGATGCAATGGGCATGCGTGAAATGCAAGCCATGGCATACAAGAAAGCTGACTCTCAATACGTACTTTTAAAATCGCCTCCGGCTTCCGGTAAATCGCGCGCTTCTGAATTCATTGCACTTAAGAAGCTAAACGAGGGACAAGTCGACAAGGTCATTATCGCCATCCCTGAAAGATCCATTGCCAAGTCTTATCACCCTACTGCTCTGTCATCCTGGGGGTTTCCTTGGGACTGGGCTGTTTCTTCGGGCTACGACCTTTGCCGTCCTGGTGGTGAAGCCGGAAAAACAGCTGCCTTCGGAAGATTTGTCGAAGACGCGGAAGCAAAAATCCTTCTTTGCACTCATGCAACTCTTCGAAGTGCATATAACAAATATGGTGCCGCTGCTTTCCATAACAGTTTTGTCGCAATCGATGAATTCCATCACGTAAGTGAAAACGAAGACAATCGCCTCGGAGAATTGGTTCGCGACCTTATTGCTGAAGGAACGGTACACATTCTCGCCATGACGGGTTCGTATTTCCGAGGAGACAGAGTCCCTGTACTTTCTCCCAGTGATGAAGACCGTTTCGAGCGAGTAACTTATACCTATTATCAGCAGATGGATGGCTATGAACACCTGAAGTCCTTAGGAATTAATGTTGCCTTTTATAATGGCGATTATATTGATGCTCTCCCCGAAGCATTGGATTTGACCCGCAAATCCATCATATATATTCCCAGCGTTAATTCAGCCGCATCCACAAAGGATAAGTACAACGAGACTGATATGATACTGGATGTAATAGGCGATATCGATCACGTCGAAGCCGAAACGGGTATCATTTGCATCCGACGTAGAAGCGATGGAGAAATGCTCCGCGTTGCAGACCTTGTTAATGACAACCCGCGAGAACGCGAAAAAATCGTCTCATACCTCGACAGCATGGAAGATAACGGCAACGATGTAGATATCATCATCGCTCTTGGTATGGCAAAAGAAGGCTTCGACTGGCCGGCATGCGAGTCAACTGTCGTTATTGGAACTCGTAACTCTCTCACAGAAGTAGTTCAGGTTGTCGGAAGATGCACGCGCGATTATCCCGGAAAGATTCATGCTGAATATCTTAATCTCGTCGCAGCCCCTGACACCACTCGTGAAGACACGATAACAACCGTTAATAATCTCGATAAAGCCATTGTTGCTTCTTTACTTATGGAAGACGTTTTGGAGCCGCGCCTCACATTCAGAAGCAGAAGAACTCCTGTAGATGATCCGGCTTCCACAGTAGAAGTATCTGGAATGAGAGATCCTTCTACAAAGAAAGCAAGGGATATTGTAAAAAACGATATGGACGATCTTCTTGCAGCCATACTGCAGGACCCCGACGTGCAGAAAGCAGTTAACGGCATCGTCGGCGCGCATACGATTAACAGAGCCTTGACTCCTAAGGTCATTATCGAAAAATACCCTAACCTTACCGAAGAAGAGGTAGAGGAAGTTCGTCAGCAGGTCGTAACAAGACTTGTTTTGAGAGGCTCAAGGATTGGTGTAGACGAAGACGGAACCGCGACAGTCCAGAATGGTCGGCAGGCATTTCGTATTCCAGTCCGTGTTGACCGCATAAACATGGATCTGATTGACAGTATAAATCCCTTCCTTGATGCATATGAAATTCTTTCAAAGAGTTTCGACGCCAAGATGTTAAAAGCCATAAAAGACGTGATTGATTCTTTCAGCATAGATATGACAGCAGATGAAGCCTTTGCGCTCTGGCCGGACATCAACGAATTCTATAAAGGTATGAATCGTGAACCTGATATAGATAGTATGAACGCTGAAGAACGCCGCCTTGGAGAAGCATTAGCTTATCTTAGGCGCATGCGCAGAGAAGCAGCGGAGGATGTCGAATGAGAAATAACAAAGAAAAATTTGAAGAGATAATGAGTTCTGATGAGTTTGGACTTCTTGCAAAACAGCCCAAAAGGGAAACTACACACAAAAAAAGTGCCTTAGAACAGGATTTCGAACCGATTATCAATTTCTATAACAGAACCGGCAGGGCTCCATCAAAAGAAGGAAACCTTCTCGAAAAAAGACTTGCCTTCCGTCTCGAGGCACTTAGGAAAACCCCCGAAGCATCTATCAAACTGCAAAGTATGGATACGCCTGGGCTTCTCACAAATCACAAAGACGATGTCCTCGGAATCAACGATCCTATGGGTTTATTAGAAGCTGATGAAGATATCAAATCCATCACTACGCTTAGGCATATTGAAAGCACAGGACGTATTGACCCGGACTACATCGCACGACGAACCCAATGCCCCAACTATGATTCCAGATATAGGCATGCATTTGAATTGGTTTCAGAAGACATAAGTGTCGGAAGACGTCATGTAATAGAATTCCGACCGTCTGATCTTGAATCTGGACGCTACTTCATTTTACAAGGTATGCTGTTATATCTTGAAAGGGATGATTCCGTAGAGCAAGTCTTCGACTTTGATTCAGGAAATAAGATTCGCCGTGATGGTCGAACACACTGCATCTTCAATAATGGCACACAATCAGATTTACTTTATCGTTCTCTCGTTAAAGCCCTTGAAAAAGATGGTTATACAGTCAGCGATCTGTTATCTGAGCCCACAGATACCACGAATATTAGCCCCGACGATACGCAAGAAGGATATATCTACGTCTTGAAAAGCCGCAGCAAAGATCCACAAATACAGAATATCCCCGACCTTTACAAAATCGGCTTCAGCAGTGGTGAAGTTTCCGACAGGATTAGAAATGCAACTAACGAGCCCACTTATCTAATGTCAGAAGTAATCGTAGTTGAGCAAGCAAGATGCTATAACATGGATGTTCGCGGATTAGAAGATACCATTCATAAGGTTTTTGGATCCGCTAATGTAAACATTACAATTAAAGACAGTAGAGGTAACACTCATCATCCGAAGGAATGGTTTTCTGTTCCAATTGATATAATCGAACAAGCAATCACACTGATTGTAATGGGCAAGGCGGATGACATCCGATATGATCCCGAACTAAAGATCCTCGTACATATCAGATAAAAAGAACGGCAGACTCAATTTTTCTGAGCCTGCCGTTCTTTTTTATTTCTTGTTCTCCGCACCATCGATATATTCAAGAATTGCACGAGCAACATATGAAGCAAGATTCACCGGAACCGCATTTCCAATGGCTTGTTCTACTGCTGTTTTATTACCAGGAAACTTAAAGTCTTCTGGAAATGTTTGAATATAGCTTCTTTCTTTTGTAGTTAAAGATCTTACCTGACCGCTCGCTACATCCGCTGCATCAGCATGATGCATCTTATACGTCTCAGGGATAGGACGGTTTACACCTCGAATGGTTGCCGATGGTTCGTCCACAGAAAACACCGCCCTGCGATTATAACTACGTGGGTGCATATAGTAGTACTGTGTATGCAATTTGTCACCTAGATAATCTCGTACCGTCATATGGTGATCCGATAAATTTTTCTCCAATGTTTCCATCAAGAAATTGTCTTTATCACCTAAATGTCCAATCGCAAAAAATCTTTTTCTTGCCTGTGGAACCCCGCATAAACTTGCATCTAGTACCTTTGTAGTAACTCCATACCCCGAATCCTTGAAAATTTGCAGAGCTTTTGGTAGCACAGACATTCGCTCTATGTTATAAACATTCTCCATCACAAACCATTCGGGTTTAATCTTACTTACGATTTCCGCATAACGAATTGTAAGGTTTGCCCTCTTTCCTTGATTTCTTGGACCAGCTATAGAAAAATCCTGACAAGGTGGTCCTCCAATAATTATCGAAGGCTTAAAGGCAGCTATATTATCGATAACCTCTGGTAGAAAGAGATCCTCCTGATAAATCGGATGATCAAAGTTTGCTTCATAAATATCAACAGCTGGTTTCCAATTATCATAGGCTGCCACAATATCCACGCCTGCCTTTTCAAAGCCAAGCGACATTCCACCACATCCCGCAAATAAATCGACCCCATTCAAAGTAGGTCCACTTTTCTTTTCAATATGTTCATGCAACGCCTCTGCCACAGCCTCAGCCAATGCCACAGGTACCGCATTTCCAATCATTTGATTCATATCTGTCTTATTTCCTGAAAACTTGAAGCTTTCAGGGAAGGTTTGTACCATACTACGTTCCTTAACTGACAAGGCTTTAACATTTGGGCCAAGAGGAACCGGATCTGCCGGATGACCCGGATAGCCCGGAGGAATCGGTCTATCTACACCTCTTATGGTTTGACACGGTTCATCGATAGAGAATATGCCACGTCGACTATAGCTTCGAGGAACACGGAAATAATAATCGACCCCTAAACTGTCACCAAAATAGTCACGCATGGTCATTGGCTTATCATTAGCACGTTTATCGAGAGCTACGTCCAAGAAGTCATCCTGCTCTCCAAGTCCGCCAATTAAGAAGAACCTTTTTCTCGCCTGTGGAACATTATAATAGCTTGCCTCAAGGACTTTCTGAGTAAGCCCATATCCTGCCTTGCGGAAGTCCCGAACGATATCTGCTAATATCTTATACTTTCGTATTTCTGGAACATTTTCCATCAAAAAATACTTCGGACGAGCAAGGAGAATTATATCTCTGTACGAAAGGGTCAATGCTGCTCTACCTAATGTAATATCACGATGCCCAGCAGAGGAATAATCCTGACAAGGCGGTCCACCAATAATCACATCAGGATGCATTCCTGAAATCTTCTTCTGCACATTTTCATCAGAAAGGTCATCAGTATATATAGGATGATTAAAGTTATCCCTATAAACATTAACCGCTGGCATCCAATTATCATATGCTGCAATTATTTGAAATCCGGCTTCTTGAAAGCCAAGACTCAGACCTCCACACCCAGAAAATAAATCTATTGTTTTATACATCTTTATACCCCTTATCATCATTGATCGTTTCAATGCCCATAACATCTCCAACATCACAATTAAGAGCGATGCATATTCTCTGGATGATATCTGTGTTTACATTTTCTGATCTTGTCATTTTTGCAAGAGATGAAGCGCTAACACCTGCCATTTCCTGCAAATCCTTTTTCTTTAGATCTCGATCTATCAAAAGCTTCCATAGCTTTTTGTAACAAATCCGCTGCATAATAACCTCCAATCATCCCATAAGTGAATCTCAGAACGTGTTTATACTACCGCATCAGGGCCTATTAGTCAACGCAAAAAGTGTTAGTTCTCGTATTTATTTTTGCTTTAAGCGATTTTATTTTGATTTCAAGTATTTATATTGCTGAATGCACAGAAGTGTCCAAATGGAAGCTCAATCACAAAAGAATACGGCCACCCCACATGGAGCGGCCGCAGTATCCTTAATTTTGTTTAATCTTACTCTCAAAAAGAATTAACCTTACTGGAATAACGAAATGTCGAAATACTACTATATGAAGAGGTTTCTTCTCAGGATCATACTCAGCTTTACAAGTATCAGGATAGTCAATTCTTTTGGTTTTCATTAAACAAATCAAGCAAAAACTGCTGAGTCCTTTCTAAATCAAATTGAAATGCCTGAAGGCATCCATGATTGCCTCTTCCTTTTCAGGCGGGCAGTATGGCACTCTGCTATCTCCAGATCCAATGTTATAATTCTTGTGCTTATCTAAACCAACTTTTTCCTTGATCTGTGCGATGTAAAGACTGGATACGCTAAGCCCGTACTTTTCTTTAATATAAGCCTTGATTTCAGTGTAAGTTGCCGTTCCTCCCTTACTTTTCAGCTTTTCGACATCCAGATCTATGTTGATATGTCCATCAACCTTTTTGTCACTTAAAAGAACTACCGTCTC
>AUXO010824766.1_pt1 | contig 16656 bp, 17 predicted proteins | sample 768731 | NCBI WGS metagenome assembly AUXO01 (sample SAMN02715735, study PRJNA202380) | gut metagenome | biome: sheep rumen | host: Ovis aries | place: New Zealand: Palmerston North
GGATTTCTGGCAGCACAGGTGGAACGAGAGTTTGCAGTTCGATACTGCCTGCCGGAACAAATTAATTCATTTTGATATGAAGTATTGAGTTTTATGGTGCAAGAGAGTACAAGTAGTAAGGTTATAGCAAAGAATACTGTTGCTATGTATATACGGTCAATAGCTATAATGGTTATTGGCCTATATACAAGTCGTATTGTGCTAAGAACTCTCGGGGCGTCAGACTATGGAGTTTATTCTGTAGTAGGTGGGTTTGTTACAATGATGGCGTTTGTAAATTCCGTCTTTGTTGATTCTAGCCAACGCTACATTTCATATTCAATTGGGGAGGGTAATATAGAAAAACTAAAAAAAGTTTTTTCTAACTCATTGTTGACTCAATTCTTTTTGTGTGTCATTATTCTTATTATAGCAGAAACCTTTGGTTTATGGTTCGTTAATCATATTCTTGTGATTGATCCAAATCGAATGGAAGCAGCTAATGTTGTTTATCAGTGCTCTATAGTATCGTTATTTCTTTCAATCATGATAGTCCCATTTCGGGCATGTATGGTGGCACATGAGAAGTTAAATATATATGCATATATTGGTATAGTTGAAGTCATATTAATGTTGTTATATGTTTTTCTTCTTCTAGTTATTCCAGGAGATAAACTAATTATATATTCTTTGTTACAACTTTTAGTATCTTTTTTAATTCCATTATGGTTTATTATTTATTGTAAGAAACATTTTGAAGAGTGTACTTTCAGCATGAGATTTGACAAGAACCTTTTTAAAGAAATGTTTTCCTTTTCTGGATGGGTACTTGTTGGTAACCTTGGGTTTACTGTTAAGGATCAAATCTCAAATATTATCATTAATGTTTTCTTGGGTACTACAGTAAATGCTGCAAGAGGGGTTGCAATTCAAGTGAATAATGCAATAAGTGGCTTGGTGAATAACTTCATTTTGGCCATGTCTCCCCAGATTACAAAACAATACGCTGCTCAGGATTATCTCCAAAGTAAAAGGTTGGTTTACACGGGTTCTAAATATGCGTTCTATATAATGATGTTGATGATAGTACCGGTGTTCGCAAATATAGATTATCTGCTCGAGTTATGGTTAGGTGATGTACCGGAATATACAGCATCTTTTATATGTATAATTCTAACAGCATCCATGTATTACGCAATGTCTAAGCCACTTACTACTGCTTTACAAGCAACAGGCGACATTAAGGTTTTTCAAATAGGAGTGGCTGTTATTATGTTGGTTGAGTTACCTATTGCGTATTGGGTTTTAGCTAATGGATTTTCGCCAATTTGGGCAGTAGCTCCCGCAATAGTTACTAATATAATGGGTGTTTTATTTCGATTATACCTTTTATGTAAGCGAAGTAGTTATTATAATTTTATCGAATACTCTATTGGAATAATCCTAAGAGGTTCTGTTTTGTTTATAATATCATTGGTCATTTCTCTTTATATAAAACGTATTCTTATAGATGGTTTGTTAGGCTTGTTTTTAAGCCTATGTATTTCGTTTATTATAACAGCCGTGACCATTTTATATGTCGGTATAGATTCTCATGATAGATGTGTTTTATTTAAATATGTCATCAGTTTTTTTAGGAAAAAATAATAATATTAAAGAGTATGAACATATATTTAACGCTGGATTACGAACTTTTCATGGGGGCGGTAACTGGGACTCCAGAAAACTGTTTAATAAGGCCGATGAATGCATTGTGTAGCGCTATCGAGGAATATGGAGGGCGCTTTACGATATTTGTGGACGCAGCTTATCTTTTACGTCTTTCACAATTGAAGAATAACTCAGAAGTACTGATAAAGGATTTTAATTCAGTAGTCAATAATATTAAAGATTTACATCAACGTGGTCATGATATCGAATTACATTTCCATCCTCAGTGGATATACTCAAATTGGGATGAAAAACAAAATAAGTGGGTTTTAGATTATGAGCATTATAAGTTGAGTGATATGGATGGAGATCCATTTATTTCTATTTCACAAGCGAAAGATCTTTTGGATAGTATTATTGGGAGGAAAACAATTGCTTTTAGGGCCGGTGGGCATTGTTTAGAGTCATATAATAGTTATATCGATTTATTTAAGAGACTTGGTATTGTGGTTGACTCTTCTGTACTCCGCGGACAGTATAATCTCTCTCCGAAACGCTATTTTGACTACCGAAAGATCAATTCAACGAGGCAAATTTACAATTTCTCAGATTCTATATGTGAAGAAAATGGAGAAGGCAGTATGCTTGAGGCCCCAATATCATTTTGTAAGTGGAGCAAAGCCTACTATATATTTTCTTCTATGAGGACTAGGCTTCTTTCGTATACTCCCAATCTGATATATGGAGATGGTATTAGTTATGGTAATAGTATTGAGAGGAAAACAACCATTAAACAAAACCGGCTATTATCTCATTTTATGCCAGTTACTACATCTGCCACTTCTAGTGGTTTATTATCAATGTGGATAATGGATGTATATAAATATGCTATTAATAAAGGATGGGATAATTTGGTTTTTATAGGTCACCCAAAGGATGAATCAGACGTCTCGATAAAGAATCTTAAAGAATTTGTGTCGAAAGTATCAAAAGAGAATAGTTTTGGCGTTTTTTTAGATTTAACAAATAATCATTAATATGAGTAAGGTAAATTATATCTATCTAACTTCACGTGAGTATTCAAGTGGTGTATATCAAACGCAGATAATAGATTGGCTTAATTTGTATTTGGAACATAATGTTGTTTATGAGCTATGGCAAGCTTATAATCCTATAATGATTTTTAACAGATCCTTTAATCAGAACAAAAAAAGGCAGTTAACTAGAATTAAAACGGCGTACAAAGGAGAGGTTAAGAGTGTTTTTCTTGTTCCATATCGAAGATTGAAGTTTATAAATAACTACCTACTATTACACTACATAAATAAGTATTGTAAGGATTGTGATAGAATTGTTATATTCTCTCGTGATAATTTAGGACAAGAAGTTGAGTTTTTAAAGAAAAAGTTGGGTTCTAGGATTGTTTATTATCTAGATCTACGCTCAGCTCTAACTGAAGAATTAAACCTTACAATAAATAAACAAGGTTTACATGAATGGAAGTATTATATAAGTTTGGCATATACAGCGTTTTGTGAGTTCAAAAAACAAATTAATGCGGATAAGATATTTTGTGTTTCAAATACTCTTAAAGAGTACTTTGAAAGGAAGTATGATTCAGATTCTACTAAATTTGTGCTATATCCATGTTTATCATCCTCAAAAAAGTTTTATTACGACTCAAAGATAAGAGAAATAGTAAGAAAAGAGCTAGGCGTAAAGGAAACGGATAATCTCTATATATACTCAGGAGGGCTTAAGTTTACTTGGCATATACCAGATACTTTTTTACGTCTATTTTTAGAAATTGCAAAAAAGGATGAAAATGCGAGACTATTAGTAATGAGTCCTTCATTGCCTGATGATATTAAGAAGCATATTAGTGAGGATGTTATAATGAGCAAAAGAATTATCCTTAAAGAAGCTGTCCCTAATGAAGAAGTAATGAAATATCTTAATGCCGCAGATTTTGGATTTTTACTCCGCGAGAATAATCCTGTTAATAATGTTGCTTCTCCTAGTAAGTATGCCGAATATATTCTTTGTGGCTTACCTACAATTATTTCTGAAGGAATATTTGATTATGCTCGTTTCTGTAAAGAGAATGATTGTGGTTATGTGCTCCCAGATAGCCTTTTGAATAATATGAGTGATATAATCCCTCTAAAAAAAGAGAGTTTTAGTCGTAGACATATCGCCCAAATAGGCTTAGATAAGCTTTCAAAAGAATCTGCCGTTGAAAGGATTCTGTCTGAAATGATTCTTATATAATGCTTGTAAATGAAAAGTTTAGTTACTGTTGCAGTCGCATCCTATAATAACGCTCTATATATAGAACGCTGTGTAGAGTCGATTTTGAATCAAACATATCAGTATTTGGATATACTAATAGTAGACGACGGATCAGAGGATGACTCATTGTCGCGATTAGATAAGTTTACAAAAGATATAAGATTACGCGTAATATCCCAAAAAAATGGAGGGCTAAGTAGCGTGCGTCAGCGCTGTATTAATGAGGCAAAAGGAGAATATATTTGTTTTATTGATGCTGATGATTACCTCTTTGATAATTATGTCTCTTCTTTGTTGAATAAAATACAATCTGAAAACTCCGATATCTGTATATGTAGTACCAAAGTTGTGAACGAAGATGGGAGTATTAATTTCCGTGATACACAAGCTTTTAATGTTAATGATATAGAGCAATTAAAACTTTCGGTTGGTTTGTTGGCTACTAAACACTCATATATAAGTGGTTTGTTGTCTCTCAGTGATTCCTGGAACAAGATGTATAGTATTTCTTTTTTGAGAAATACTGGCGTAAAGTTTCAACTACCGAAGGGATATAATGGTACAGACTTAGTTTTCAATCACAAAGTTGCATTGTATGAGCCGAAGTATTCTTTTACCCCATACGCGGGTTATTGCCATGTTTTGTATAAAAAATCCGCGGTAAGACGAAAAAAGAAAGAATTGCAGTCCGGCTTTCAATTTATAATAAAGGATATTATTGAAGAATCTAAAATAGCTGGGAATTTTGCCGCGATAAAAGGTAAAATAATTAATTTATACTATTATTTACTTAGATATGCTCTTCAAGACCGAAATGATGAAACTTTAGGATATTACTGTAAGATAAAAGAGGTGTTTATTTCAAGGCAATTACACTTCTCTTTTGTGAGTGAAGATTATTTCTTAAAACATGGCTTTAAAGACGTTGAAACGAATTCATTAAGAATCTTTTATTTATTATTAAGATTTGCTCCTGTTCTTTTGCCATTGTACTTTTCTTTTAGAAAAAAATATATCTAATGAAGAGATATAATATCTTTTTAGGAGTAATATATATAATCATACTCTATGTTTATTTACACAATCCAATTCTACCAAATGGAATGGGGTCGTGTAAGTTGTTATATGTGCCAGCATTTTTGTTTATTCTATTTAATTTCAAAGAGTTTTTTTATTATATTTCTAGATTTAAGACTGAGTGCGTATTACTGGTTTTATTAATTTTTTATAGTTTAATTGAGTTTCTTTCATCTGGGGAGTTCAGTACTACTAGGCTACACATTGTCGGTTTTGTAGAGTATTTTATACTGCCTTTTTTTATAATGAGCTGGGTTCCGAAAATAGGAAGTAATAATATAAAGAGTAATTTTATACGTTTTATGTTAATTACTGCTAGTGTTGGAGCAATAATAACAGTTGGGTGTGTTTTAGTACCTTCTTTCAATGAATTTGTAAGGAGTTCTGTAAATAATCTGATTTATGAGGCAATGGATGAATATCGGTCTAATGTTGTTTATCGTGGTTTTGGTATATCCGAGGTTCTCACTTATTCGTATGGAATTATCCAAGGAATGTTCTTTGTATTATGTCTGTTTTATTATAAGGAAAATAAATGGGTACTTCCTTTGTCTTTTTTTATAATTCTTTCTGCTGCATTGAATGCGCGCACTGGACTAGTTGTCGCTGCATTTGGATTTTTGCTTTTCTTTATTAAGAGTAAAAAAAGTATATCTTTCTTTGTGGTGATTATTGCATTTCTTGTTGTTGTTTTAAATATAGTACCAATTCTAGAACTCTTAGGCGTAAGCACAAAAACGGTTGATTGGCTAGCCTTATTTTTTGAAGAAGCGGGCTCAATTTTCTCAAGTCACTCTATGCTTGCAAGTGATACTACAAGTTATATGTTTTCTGATATGCTAGTATGGCCTAGAGATTTGGCTGAATGGATTGCAGGATGTGGTTATGATATTTATTGGAGTTCGGGCCGTCGATCTGATTTGGGATGGGTTATACAGTTGAATTACGGAGGACTGCTCTATATGGTTTTGGAGTTGTCTTTATTATTTTATATGTATAAACGGCTGAAGAAAACTGGTTATGGGACGCTCGCACTTTTTCTTGCTTTTGCATTTATCATATCAAACATAAAGGGACCTGCTTTACCGAATTCAGGTATATTTAGATTTATAATGTTAATATATCTCTTTTTTATTTTGCAAGAACAAGTAAACATAGATTCTAAAAGTATACGAAAGAAGAATCCAAAGAAAAGTATAGTTGCCATTTAAATATGATTTATATAGTTACAACGGAATTATTTCCCAATGGACTCGCTGCAACTCAGCGAATAAAATGTTATGCGAAGGGTATTGCGGAGAGTGGAAATGATTGTCTAGTTCTTTGTTTGAATCGCCTTGAAGATCCAGACAGGCCAATGGGAAACAGAGAGGCTCAGGGGCATATAGACGGATATATTTACCGCTATATAGGGGGATCCACTATAAAATCAAAAAGTAGTTTGAAATCTCATCTGATAAAAGGTCAAGATACTTTTCACTTCGTATTACTAATGCTTTTTCATTTTAAAAAAGAAGATAAGGTGCTCCTTTACTCCTATAGCGTTATGTTATTAAATTTAGTTTTGGCTGTAGCAAAAATGAAAGGCTTTGAAGTATATTATGAGCTGAACGAGCATCCTTCTATTCACATGCCCGGTTTTGAAATAGATGAAAACTCGTCTGATGACTTACGGAAGCTATATAAACGATTTTGTAAACTTACTGGAATCCTTTGTATTTCAACACCATTAAAAGATTTATTGGTGAAATGCGGTATTGCTGCGAATAAAGTCCATATAGTTAATATGCTTGTGGATTCTTCTCGCTTTGAGGGTCTGAGGAAACAGCCTGTAGAGCCATATATAGCTTATTGTGGAGCAGCGGATAATAATAAAGATGGAGTTAATCAGTTAATTGAAGCTTTTGCCATAATTAGTCCTAAGTACCCTCGTCATAGTTTGTATATAATGGGCCCGAAACGTTCGGATTGCGACAATGAGGCACTGGCGAAGAAACTTGGTGTTGATAATAAAGTAGTGTTTACAGGAATGGTTGGCTCTGATAAACTACCTCAAATGCTGGTGAATGCAACCATTTTGGCCTTGGCAAGACCGCAGAGCCGTCAAGCAAAATATGGCTTCCCAACAAAGTTAGGTGAGTATTTGTATACTGGGAATCCTGTTGTCGTAACAAGTGTTGGGGATATTCCTTCATTCTTAAAAAACGAAATTTCTGCATATCTTGCTATACCTGGTAACATTAATGATATTGCTGCACAATTAGACAAGGGGCTAACTGATGATAATGCAATCCAAATCGGTGAGAATGGACGAAAAGTGGCAATGCTTAATTTCTCAAATGAGAAGGTAATATCACAATTAAAGAGAGCTTTAAAAATATAGATTAATGGCATTCAACTCATTCAATTTTTGGCTAGTATTTCCTTTTATCTTCGTGCTCTATTGGGCTATTCCAGCCAAAAGGATTACATGGCGCAAGGTATTCCTCCTATTTGCGAGTTACCTGCTCTATTTGAACTGGAAACCGAGCTTTGCTCTAGTGCTATTGGGAGTCACGTTAGTGACATACTGGGGGGGGCAATTTCTTAGTTTAGAGTGTAAAGACGGGTGTTTGGAGTTGGATTCGAAGAGGAAAAGAAAAAGGTTAGTGTGGCTGTTTGCCCTGTTGGGTCTGTTGCCATTACTCATATTCAAGTACTACAACTTTATAAACAATAGCATTAGTGATGGTCTGTCAGCAATAGGATTGCAATTCAGCTTGCCAGGATTGAATTGGGCGATACCAGTTGGAATCTCCTTCTTTACCTTTCAGGCTGTAGGATATATGCTGGATGTGTATCACGGACGGGTAAAGTCGGAAAAGAATTTGCTGGACTACCTCTTATTTGTATCTTTCTTCCCGCAGGTGATGTCAGGCCCAATCAGCAAGGCTGACGAACTTCTACCACAGATAAAAATACCGCGTAAGTTTGACTACGAGCAAGAAAAACAAGGATTGAAATATCTCTTGTGGGGTATGTTCATAAAACTGGTCATTGCGGACCGCTTGGGACTTTTTGTTGATACAGTTTATGCCAATTATATTCAATATAACGGTTCAACTTGCTTTATAGCAAGCATATTCTACACGTTGCAGATTTACTGCGATTTTGCGGGTTACTCGTTAATGGCTATTGGTATAGCAAGAACGCTTGGCTTCAATTTAATTGACAACTTCAGAAGACCTTATCTCGCAGTTAGCATAACAGACTTTTGGCGAAGATGGCATATATCGTTAACAAGATGGCTCACGCAGCAGGTGTACATACCCCTTGGTGGTAGCCGTTGCAGCAAGGCGAGAACTTATTGGAATATATTTGTGACTTTTCTTGTAAGTGGAATCTGGCATGGCGCCAACTGGACGTTTATCGTTTGGGGCTGTATGCATGGCCTATTTCAAATAGTTGAGAAGGCTTTAGGATTGCAAAAATACGAGGGTGGTAACTGGGTGGTCCGTGCGATTCGGATGTTAGTTACTTTTATGTTAGTGAATTTTGCATGGATATTCTTTAGAATGCCAACTATTAGTTCTGCTTTTGATATAATTGGCAAAATAATTACTCAGAGAGGTAGCGTGAACTTGGTTAATGTCTATAATGGTGCAGCTCCGGTATTAATAATAACATTAGGGTTGTTTATTTTGATATTTAAGGATCTTGTTGCTGAGTATATGTGTAAGCCTTCAAAGTTTCTTAATCACCCAATACTTAGATGGACAGTGTATATAGTACTATTCGTGCTTATCCTATCCACAGGGGTACTTGATGGAGGCCAATTTATTTACGTAAGTTTTTAGTGTATGAAGAAGTATATAGCCAAAATATTGTTGTTCTTTATCATTGTAACCCTGATAGATGTAGTGTTTGGAAAGGGGTGCGACTACCTATATAAAAATTCCAAAGGTGGGGACACATACAAAATCAACTATGCTATAAGCGAAGGGTCAGCAGATGTGTTGATAATGGGGTCAAGTCGTGCAAGTCATCATTATGTTCCCCAAATACTTTCTGACTCATTAAACATGAGCGTGTATAACCTGGGTATTGATGGTAGTGGTGTGATTCTGGCAGACGGCTTTTATCGATTGATAGCAGAGAGGTATAAGCCTAAATATATCATTTATGAGTTGACTCCTTCATTTGATATATACCAATATAGCGGTGATGTTAATAATACTAGATATCTTTCGCAGTTGAAACCCTATTACAAGGAGAAATGTTTGTCAGGAATATTTGAAGATGTTAATCCAGGGGAGAAGCTAAAGCTTCGTTCTGGTTTATATAGATATAACACGACATTTTTAAACCTGTTTCGCTTTTATTTGCGTGGTATGGAGAATGACTTGAAAGGTTATGTTCCGTTGGAAGGTACTATGAATAAATACCACAGAGAAGAGGAAAGCGCGAAGCTAATTGACAGGCTTAAGCTGAAGTATCTTGAAAAGTTTATTGCCGACTGTGAACAAAATGGTTCCAAGATTCTTTTTGTGATATCTCCTAAATACGGAGTTTCAACAAGTGCTGCCTATGAGCCTGCAATAAGTTTGTGTAAGGATCACGGCTTTATTGTACTAAATCACTACTGCGATATGCAGCAGATGGATTTTTTTAAAGATTCTAATCATCTGAATTCAAAGGGGGCCGCAGTTTTTTCTAGATTGATAGCATCAGAACTGAAATATAATATGTAACTTAATAATGAAAATAGCTATACTATTTATTTGTACAGGGAAGTATAACCAGTTTTTTGAGGGCTTTTATACCTCCAGTGAAAAGTACTTCCTTGTTGGGAAGGCAGAAAAGGAGTATTTTGTATGGACGGATAATGACTCTATAGGGAAAGGTCTGACCAATGTCCACATTTACCATAAGGAGTGTGCCGGATTTCCTGCCGACTCGTTGTTTCGTTTTGAGACATATCTGCAAGCAGAAGAAGCCTTGCAGAAGTTCGACTATATTTATTTTTTCAATGCGAATTCGCTCTTTATAGCCCCTGTTAATGAGGAACTGTTGCCTGATGAAACAGGTTTGGCCATGGGCGTTTGGGGTGGTAAGGAAGCAAGGAGACATCCGATGTTTTGGTCGTATGAACGAAATAGGAAGTCCCTTGCCTATATCCCCCCATATGGGAAGAACTATAAACTTTTTATGGGTGGCTTGAACGGAGGAAGGTCCAAGGAGTATCTTGAGATGTGTCGCACGTTAGCAAAGAATATTCGTGATGACTATAACAGGGGCATTATAGCAATTTCACACGATCAAAGTCACATTAATGCCTACCTGAGGACGCACCCTTGTAAGGTTATTACGCCAGAATATTGCTGGCCAGAGGAATGGACTCCAGATGGCTTTGAACCTAAGATTATCTTTAGAGAAAAAACTCACATAGATCCTTATTTCAATAAAGGACGAGACAGATCTTTGGCGGGAAAAGGTAAAAGAGGCTTGAAATTGTTATGGAGTGCAATAAGGTGGTATCTGAAATTTTAAGATTATGAAGATAGTAAAATTCTATGGGGGCTTAGGTAATCAAATGTTTCAGTATGCTATGCTGATAGCTATACGAGAAACTACTGGAAATGAAGTTTTGATGGATACAAGCCTGTATTCAACATATGGCCTTCATAATGGTTTTGAACTGGAGAATATTTTTAATATAACAGCTATCAAAGCTAACAAGGATCAAATAAAAAAAATGGCTTGGTATACGGAAAACTACCGGCTATCACGTCTTATCCACTATTGCCTGCCTGCAAGGAAGCATGAATTCAAAGAAAAGGAATATGGAAGGTGTTATCCAGATGCTTTGGCTGTCGAAGGCGACATTATTTATGATGGCTATTGGCAGCATTGGGAGTATTTTAATGCGTTTCGTGAGGTGATAATTAGTGAGCTTTCCTTAAAAGAAGACCTGGACGAAAAAAATGGTAAAACGTTAGGAGCCTTAAAGAGTTCAAATAGTTGTAGTGTACATGTAAGAAGAGGCGATTACCTAAAATCAAAAAATTATAAGAACACTTGCAGCAAGGAATATTATCGAAATGCCATTCAAATAGTAAAGGAAAGAGGCGGTGATGACATGCATTTTTATTTCTTCTCAAACGATTTCCAATGGTGTGTAGATAATCTCTCAGATCTTGTGGATAATGTACACTTCCATCGAATAGATTGGAATAATGGCCCGAATAGCTATAAAGATATGATTTTAATGAGTGGTTGTAAATACAGCATCATTGCAAATAGTAGTTTTAGTTGGTGGGGGGCATATCTTAATCAAAGGGAAGATAATCTAGTGATTGCACCCAAAATATGGATAAACAAAAAAATAACGAATCCAATTCCGATGAAGGAATGGATTATAATATAAAATTATAATGAAAGACGATTTTTCTGTTCTGATGTCGCTATACCACAAGGAAAATCCGAAATATCTAAGGATGTCCTTGGAAAGCATATTTACTCAAACTATTGAACCCGGACAAGTTGTTCTTGTGATTGATGGTCCAATAGGAAAGGAATTGCAAGATGTAGTGGGCGATTTTTCTATTAAATATCCAACCTTGGATGTTTATCCTCAGGATAAGAACAGGGGGCTAAGTACTGCACTAAACATAGGCTTGGAAAAGTGCAAGTATGAAATAGTTTTCAGAATGGATACCGATGACATTTGCTATGCCAATAGGTTTGAACGAATCCTGAAAGAATATGAAAAACAACCAGAATTGGAAATTGTTGGTTCTTTCTCGACCATGATAGATGAGGAAGGTACAGAGATTAAAGGTATGACTGCCCCAACAACACAAGATGAAATATATCGTAATGTATGGACGTGTCCGTTTATACATCCTACAGTTTCTTTTAAAAAGTCCTCTTTGCTTCGCGCAGGCAGTTATAATCCCAATTCAGGACCACGCCAAGATGATTATGAATTATGGTTCAGATGTGTGGAGCATGGCTTAATATGTAAAAACATTGATGAGCCATTACTCTATTATCGCTTCTTTAAAGACAGCGTTGCCAAAAACAATATTAAAGTTGGATGGTGGCGTGCTAAAGTGGGAATTAAAGGTGCCTGGAGATGCAAATGCTCACCAATAGCATATATAGGAGTTTGTTATCCACTATTTAGAGCATGCATGCCATCTTTTATTCGTGAGTTAATGTATAAATTGTCAGATAAAATTAATCCAAGGAATAAATGAAGATATTGATTACAGGAGTTCATGGTTTTGTGGGCTCAAATTTAGTAAAGGCGCTTTCTAAAGAACATATCATATATGGACTAGATATTATTTCACCTATAAAAGATGGAGTAAGATTTACCTTTGGATGGGGCAATTTGGATGATGGTGAGATTCCAGATGTTGATGCCATTATCCATCTAGCAGGTAAAGCGCATGACACGAAGAATCAAGCAGCCGCTGAAACATACTTCAAGATAAATAGAGATTTAACCATCAAGATATTCGATTACTTCTGTGCTCATCCTAACATCAAGAAATTCGTTTTCTTCAGTACTGCCAAGGCTGCTGCTGACAAGGTAGATGGTATTTTGACAGAAGATGTTATACCTTCGCCAGTTGGTCCTTATGGCGAGAGCAAAATTGCTGCTGAGCAGTATATCTTAAACACAATGAAAAACCGCCCAGATGAGTTCAAAGATAAGGGAGTATATATCTTCCGTCCTTGCATGATTCATGGCCCTGGAAATAAAGGCAATCTAAATTTGCTCTATAAAGTTGTTAAGAAAGGTATTCCCTGGCCTCTTGGAGCATTTGAGAACCGCAGAACATTTACTTCTGTAGAGAACATTTGCTATGCTGTGAATGGCGTGCTGACAAAAGATGTGGAGTCTGGTATTTACAACATGGGTGATGATGAGGCGCTTTCCACGAATGAACTGATAGAAGAAATCTGTAAATCATTAGGTAAGAAAGCTCATATATGGAAGTTGCCCAAAGGCATGATGAAATCTTTTGCCAGATTGGGTGGGTGGTTGCATTTACCACTGAATCTAGACAGGCTGCAAAAACTAACGGAGAATTACGTGTCCTCTAATGAAAAGATAAAGAAAGCTTTAGGCGTTGAAAAAATGCCAGTGGATGCACGTGAAGGATTGATGGTTACATTAGATAGCTTCAAATGAATCATTCTAATATGGCAGTTAAAAGATTTATTTGGGCAGACTCCTTAAAAGGATGGCTTATTATCCTAGTTGTTTTAGGGCATGCAATTCAATACACTATAGGGAACGGAAGTGAATCATGTCATTTATGGACTTTAATTTATTCTTTCCATATGCCAGCATTTATGTCTATTAGCGGTTTTCTTGCATATAGATATAATAGTATAGAGGATGTGGCATTCCCCTGGAAAAAAGTATATAGGCGATTCCGACAATTGGTAATACCTTTTATGCTATGGACTATCGTGTTATTGGCAGTCATTAATAGTCTAGACTTGCAAAACGTAGTAAAATATATACTATACCCAGATAAGGGTTTATGGTTTCTGTGGGTGTTGTTTTTCATTAATGTGTTATTCCTTTTTGCGGATTGGTTTGCAAGGAAACTTAGAATAAAGTCAGAACTGATCGTGTTGAGTCTTTGTTTATTGTTTACCATCTTGATGGCATGTTTTAGAATATCTATATTTGGGCTTCAATTGATTGCTTTTTATTTCCTCTTTTACTCTTTAGGGTATTATATACATAAGTATTATGATAAGGTTATTACGTCAAACCTTTATATCATTATACCATTGGTGTTAATATGGATGGTTCTAGCTTGGTTTTGGCGGATGCATGAAATACCTTTTTTCCTAAAATGCATTCCTCTTTCAGAATCTATTGTAATTTATGCATATAGGTGTATGACAGCTACATTGGCTATTTATATTATTTTTGCCATAGCACCGTTGTTGATGAATAGTGAGAATAAATTCAATCTGCTAATCGCAAGAATGGGAAGCGTATCTCTTGGTATTTACGCAACTCACCTAATTATGATGAGCAGAATCATTACAATAATCCGTGAATTCAATCTTTCTGTAACAATAGTTATAGCTATATCCTTTGTAAGTGCTCTTTGTATATCATGGTTGTTGGTATGGTTGCTGAGTAAGTGGAAAGTTACATCAATCTGGTTACTGGGTAAGATATAATAGGCTTAATTAAGATGTGTGAAAGCGTATATGGGGAAACAAACAATAAATGTTTTTCTTGCTATATTGAAGGCAGGCCTTTGGGAACAAGATGTCATACTATCACAGTATGGAAAGATTGATTTCATTGAATTATTTCATTTGGCCGAAGAGCAGTCCGTAACAGGACTGTTAGCAGCTGGATTAGATTGTTATAGACATAAAAGTGCCACAAGAGGTGGCATTGCTGTTTGCCGGTCAGACATTACTTTTAGAGCAATGGAACCAGCTGATGAATGGTTTTGTTGCAAAGTTAATTGAAAGACTTCGGAAGAAGGATATCTATTGCTTACTACTGAAAGGTCAAGGAGTGGCTCAATGTTACGAACGCCCCCTATGGAGGGCGAGTGGCGATGTGGACTTGTTCTTAAGTGAAGAAAACTATAAAAAAGCAGTATGTTTTTTAGCCCCTTTAGCGACTGATATAGAAAAAGAAAATAAATATAACAAGCACAAAGCGATGATCATTGATACGTGGACGGTGGAACTTCATGGAAATCTACGTGGTGGACTATCATCAAGAATTGATAACGTCTTAGATGACATAAAGGATGATGTGTTCTATTGTGGTAATGTACGTTCATGGATGAATGATAAAACTCAAGTATTATTGCCTAGTGCAGACAATGACATCGTTTATGTGTTCTCTCATCTTCTAACGCATTTCTATAAAGGTGGACTTGGTCTTAGACAAGTATGCGACTGGTGCAGGTTGTTGTGGACGTATAGGGAATCTAAGAACTACGGATTGTTGGAATCACGGATTCAAAAGATGGGATTGATGACGGAATGGAAAACCTTTGGCGCATTTGCTGTTGATTATCTTGGAATGCCATCTGAGGCAATGCCTATGTATTCGCCTGATGAGAAATGGAAGAGAAAAGCTGACAAACTTTGTGCGTTTATTATGGAGGTCGGGAACTTTGGTCATAATCGAGATATGAGATACTTTCATAAATATCCTTATCTGATACGAAAGGTTTGCTCGTTGTGGCGAAGATGTGGGGATGTAATGAGTCACGCAAGGATATTCCCCATAGATTCACTAAGGTTCTTTCCGGGAATAATTATTAACGGGCTGAGAAGTGCAGCAAGGGGAGAGTGATATTAATGAAAAAAGGATGATATTAGAAAATTTGTTGATCTTGGCTTGCGGTGAGAGCGTTAGGGCCTGTTTCGTTTAGCAAAAGAGTAAGAGGAAGTATAGAAAACTATTGGGCAGAAGGGTTTTTTGGCGTTGCGATAGTAGAAAATAATAATAAATATTTATAATATGTCAGTATTTAAAGACAAGACGCTGCTGATTACCGGTGGTACAGGCAGCTTTGGTAATGCGGTTCTTAATCGTTTTTTGAGAACCGACATTGGTGAAATCCGTATCTTCTCGCGCGACGAAAAGAAGCAGGACGATATGCGTCACGACTTTCAGGCTCGTATGCCAGAAGTTGCTAACAAAATTAAATTTTATATTGGTGACGTGCGCAACAAAAGCACATTGAAGTATGCTATGAAGGGCGTAGACTATGTATTCCATGCTGCTGCATTGAAGCAGGTTCCTTCATGCGAGTTCTTCCCTATGGAGGCTGTGAAGACCAATGTAATTGGTACTGATAATGTACTGGATTCAGCTATTGATGCTGGGGTGAAGTGCGTGATTTGCCTATCGACCGATAAGGCTGCATATCCAATTAACGCTATGGGTATCACCAAGGCTATCGAGGAAAAGGTTGCTGTGGCAAAATCAAGACAGTCAGGGGATACCAAGATTTGCTGCACCCGTTATGGAAACGTGATGTGTAGCCGTGGTAGCGTGATTCCTCTTTGGATTGACCAGATACGCAAAGGAAATCCCATCACATTGACTGAGCCTAAAATGACCCGCTTCATCATGTCATTAGAAGAGGCTGTTGACCTTGTGCTCTTCGCCTTCGAGCATGGGCAGAATGGTGATATCCTCGTACAAAAGGCTCCTGCTTGTACCATCCAGACGCAGGCGGAAGCTGTGTGTGAGTTGTTTGGTGGCAAGAAAGAGGAAATAAAGGTAATTGGTATCCGTCATGGCGAGAAGATGTATGAGACGCTGCTTACCAAGGAGGAGTGTGCTAAGGCTGAGGACATGGGTAACTTCTATCGTGTTCCGGCTGACAACCGCGACTTGAACTATGACAAGTATTTCAAGGAAGGGGACACTAAGCGTGTGACTATTGAAGAGTTTAACTCGGATAATACCAAGCGTCTGAATCTTCAGGAGACAATTGATAAGATTGCGTCTTTGGAATACATTCAGAATGAGTTGAATGGTATTCCTAATATTGTGAAGTAATTATTATTCATTCATTTCTCTGGCGCAGAGAAACGAATCAAAGAGACATCCACCCTAACCAAACCTTCCCCTATATGGGAAGGCTTAACCGCTCC
>AUXO015670506.1_pt1 | contig 16654 bp, 16 predicted proteins | sample 768731 | NCBI WGS metagenome assembly AUXO01 (sample SAMN02715735, study PRJNA202380) | gut metagenome | biome: sheep rumen | host: Ovis aries | place: New Zealand: Palmerston North
TTTGCAGTACATGATATTAGAATTATTGAAGGAGACAACGGTCTATTTATAGCAATGCCAAGCCGAAAAACTGCTACAGGTGGATATCGTGATATTGCTCATCCTATTAATGCTGATGTTCGTGGTATGTTTGAAGAAGTTATTCTTGAAGCTTATGAAAAAGCAGAGGATGAACCTTCAGAAGATGAAGAATAAGATGCTTGTGCATCTTTTTTTTGTTATATTTTTAGCTCTTATGCATATTATTGATTAGGAGGAATAATATGGATAAAGATGTCTCAACAATTAATAATTATAATCATAGTATAAGTTTACTTGAAAGAAAAACTTTAGTTATTACTGGTGTTAAAAAAATTGAAAATTTTGATAATTTACATTTTTTACTTGAAACTACTATGGGGTTTTTAATTGTTAAAGGGGAAGAATTAGAATTGATTAAATTGGATACTTTAGCTGGGAATGTTACTATAAAAGGTTCTATTAGTTCTATAGATTATTTATTAGAAAATACCAAAAAAAATAAAGAAGAAAGCGTTTTTAGTAGACTATTTAAATAATGCAATTAAAATTACAACTTTTAAGTATGTTTTTTTCTTTTATTTATGGTATTTTTCTTTTTGTTTTATATAGATTGTTCTATAAGCTGTTGTTTTCTCATAATATGTTTTTAAAAATATTATTTAATTTATTTTTGTCTTTAGTTGTTTCATTATTATATTTTTTCATTATATATTATATTAATTCTGGAGTTTTGCATTTTTATTTTTTTATGGTCATAGTTTTTGGCTTTTTATTGTCTTATAATTATATATATAAGCGTAAATAAGTGTAAATAATTATATGATAATTTGTTTTTATTAATTTTATAGTAGTATAATATACTATGAAAGGGTAGGTGAATGTGATGGCAAAAAAAAATAGTGCTAAAAAGCGTAGAAAAAGAATGCTATTATTAGGCAGTCTTTCTATTTTTATTATTGCTATTACTACATTTACTATTGGTAAATATTGGGTTGAAATATTTGAAAAGTATCAAGAAAAGAAAAGTTTAGAAAATGAACTTGTTTGTTTAAAAGAAAAAGAAGAAAAATTAAAAGTAGATGCAAATAAGCTTCAAAATCCGGATTATATTGCACGATATGCTAGAGAAAAGTATCTTTATTCTAAGGAAGGTGAATATATTTTGCAAATTCCTGATGAATAATTACATATTTCTCTTTTTTTTTCTTTAGTTATGATATAATATAAGTTGGTTAGTTGGAGGAGATTCTATGATTAGAATAGATGATACTTTTAAATTTAATTCTAACGATAAAATTGTTGTTGGTTGTTCTACTGGACCTGATTCTATGGCCTTAGTGGATATGCTTATTAAAGTTAGAAAAAAGTATAATTTAGATTTAATTATTGCCCATGTTAATCATAATATTAGAAAAGAAAGTTATGAAGAAGCTGAGTTTTTAAAACAATATTGTATTGATAATAATTTGATTTTTGAATCTATGGTTATAGAAAATTATGGTGATGATAATTTTCATAATGAGGCTCGAAATATTCGATATAACTTTTTTGAGAGTATTGTTCATAAGTATGATGCTAATTATTTAATGACTGCTCATCATGGTGATGATTTAATTGAAACAATTTTAATGAGAATTGTAAGAGGCTCAAATTTAACAGGCTATGGTGGTTTTAGAGAATTTGTTGATATGGATGATTACATTTTAGCAAGACCATTGTTACCTTATACTAAAAAAGAATTAGAAGAATACGATAAAGAAAATGGGGTTAAATATTATATTGATAGTTCAAATTCTAAAGATAAATATACTAGAAATAGGTATAGAAAATATGTTCTCCCATTCTTAAAACAAGAAGATAAGGATGTTCATTTAAAATTTATCAAATATAGTAAATCTTTATCTGATGCAAGTAAATTTATTGATAAAGCTAGAGATAGGGCTTTAAAGAGAGTCCTTGAAAATGATAAGGTTGTTATTGATAAGTTTTTATTAGAAGATGAATATTTACAAAAGGAAATTCTTTATTATTTATTAAGTGAATTTTATCAGGATGATCTGATTCTTGTTAATGATAAGCATATTGAAATTATTTTAGATTTGATTAATAGTAAAAAATCTAACTGTTTGATTAATTTGCCAAATGAAGTTATAGCTAGAAAAGATTATAATTACTTCGAATTAAATAAAGTTACTGATGTTATTTCAAGTTATAGTATTGAGTTTGATAATTATGTTAGTTTACCTAATAATCATTTTATTGAAAAAGTTGATTATATAGATGATAATAGTAATAATGTATGTAGACTTAATAGTTCAGATATTACCTTGCCTTTAACTGTTAGGACTCGAAAAATTGGGGATAGAATTTCAGTTAAAGGTTTAAATGGTTCGAAAAAAGTTAAGGATATATTTATTGATAAAAAGATTTCTTTATGCAATAGAGATATTTGGCCTATTGTTGTTGATGCAACTGGTAAGGTTGTATGGATACCTGGAATAAAAAAATCTAAATTTGACAAGAAAAAATCTGATGTATATGATATAATATTGAGATATAGTTAAGGAGGAATTATCAGTGAAAGAAAAATTAGATAAAAAAACTATAAAAAAAGGTTTATTACCATATTTATTTTTATTAGTTATTATGCTTGGTGTTTTTTATGTTTTTAATATTTTAGATAGAAATGTTCATGAGTTAACATTTGATGAATTTGTTGAAAAACTAGATAAGGGTAAAATAACTGAGTTAGAAATTGTTCCAAGAGGTAATGGACGTACATATGACGTAAGTGGAACTTTGAGTGGATATAAGGAAAATGAGTCATTTGAATCTACTTTGCCTTTAAGTGAGGAAGTTATTAAGAAAATTGTTGAAGCAAGTGATGAACAAGAATTCAAATTATCTGTAAAACCTGATCCTGAGTCTTCATCTTTATTGTTAATTGTTGTTAATGTTTTACCTATTGTTGCATTAGTTGCAGTTGCTTTTTGGTTTTTTAATAAGCAAATGGCTGGAACTAAAAGTTCTATGGATTTTGGTAAGAGTAAAGCTCGCTTAAATACAGATGATAATAAAGTAACATTTAAAGATGTTGCAGGATTAGATGAAGAAAAGGAAGAAGTAAAAGAGCTTATTGATTTCTTAAAAAATCCTAAAAAATTTCAAAAACTTGGTGCTAGAATTCCAAAAGGTGTTTTATTAATGGGGCCTCCTGGAACTGGTAAAACTTTACTTGCTAAAGCTGTTGCTGGTGAAGCTAATGTTCCATTTTATTTTATAAGTGGTTCTGATTTTGTTGAATTATTTGTTGGTGTTGGTGCTAGTCGTGTTCGTGATATGTTTCAACAAGCAAAACGTAATGCTCCATGTTTGATATTTATTGATGAAATTGATGCAGTAGGTCGTCAAAGAGGTACAGGATTAGGTGGAGGACATGACGAACGTGAACAAACACTTAATCAATTATTAACTGAGATGGATGGTTTTGGTGCTAACGAGGGTATCATTATTATTGCTGCAACAAATAGACCTGATGTATTAGACCCTGCTTTATTACGTCCAGGTAGATTTGATAGACAAGTTACTGTTAATTTACCTGATATAAAAGGTAGAGAAGAAATACTTGGAGTTCATGCTAAGAATAAGATTTTAGCTGATGGAATTACTCTTAAAAATTTAGCAAAAAGAACTGCTGGTTTCAGTGGTGCTGATCTTGAAAATTTATTAAATGAAGCTGCATTACTTGCTGTTAGAAGAGATAAAGATGAAATTACAATGAGTGAAATTGATGAAGCAACTGATAGAGTATTAATGGGTCCTGCTAAGGTAAGCCATAAATATTCTGAAAATGATAGGCGTTTAGTTGCTTATCATGAAGCTGGACATGCTGTTGTTGGTTTAAAATTAAATGGTGCTAATGATGTTCAAAAAGTAACAATTATTCCTCGTGGCTCAGCAGGTGGATATAATATGATGGTTCCAACTGAAGAAAAATTATGTTCTACAAAGACTGATTTACTAGAAGAGATTACTGGATTACTTGGAGGAAGAACTGCTGAAGAAATTACGTTTGGTGAAATTACTACCGGTGCACATAATGATTTTGAAAAGGCTACAAAAATTGCTCGAGCTATGGTTACTGAGTATGGTATGAGTGATTTAGGACCTCTTCAATTTGAACAACAATCTGGAAGTGTATTCTTAGGTAGAGATTATAATAAACCACAACATTTTTCAAATGAAGTTGCAAATGAAATTGATATGGAAATGAGAAAAATCATTGATGATTGTCATAAAAATGCAACTGAAATTATTAAGAAAAATAAGGATTTATTAAAGTTAATTGCTGAAGCTTTATTAGAGTATGAGACTTTAACTAAGGAACAAATTGATTATTTAGTTGAAAATGGTATAATGCCTGAAGAAGATGAAAATAATTTAGAATCTTTATCTTTAACAAAATTAAGAGAAATTGCTAAAGAAAAAGGTGTAAAAAATACTTCAAAAATGAGTAAGGCAGAATTATTAAAAGAATTAGATGATTAGTCTAATTCTTTTTTCTTGCTTAAAGTAAAAAAAAATTTTATAATGTTATTGAAGGAGTGATAGAGAATGGCTGTAAAAATAGCTGATAATGAAAACTTAAAAAAAATAAAAAATAAGGGTACAGGTTTCTTAAATGAATTTAAAGATTTTGTTTTGCGTGGAAATGTAATGGATATGGCTGTCGGAGTTATTATTGGTGGTGCTTTCCAAGGAATAGTTACTGCTTTAACTACGGATTTCATTAATCCATTAATTAATGGTATTGGAGGAGCAGAAGTTGGTGGTTCACTAAAAATCTATGGTGGACAAGTTATTAAGTATGGCGATTTTATTACATCTGTTATTAACTTTGTTATAATGGCTTTTGTATTATTTATATTATTAAAAGGTGTAAATCGTATTATGTCTATTGGTAAGAAAGAAAAAGAGAAAGAAGCTCCAGCAAAAAGTGATGAAGTAGTTTTATTAGAAGAGATAAGAGATTTGTTAAAGAAACAAAAATAATAATTTAAAAAGATTCATTCGAATCTTTTTTTCTTGTTAATTTTAGAAAAATATTATATACTATGCTTGCTTATAGGAATGTGATACGTATGGAATGGAAAATTGGAAATATTATTATAAAAAATCAAGTAGTTTTGGCACCAATGGCTGGAGTATGTAATTCGGCATTTAGAAGAATATGTAAAGAAATGGGTTGTGGCCTTATTTATGCTGAAATGGTTAGTGATAAAGCAATTACTTTTAATAATAAAAAAACAATTGATATGTTGTATATGACTGATGAAGAAAGACCACTATCTCAACAAATATTTGGAAGTGATAAAGAATCATTTGTAATTGCTGCAAAGTATATATATGAAAATATGAAACCGGATATTATTGATATAAATATGGGATGTCCTGTTCCAAAAGTTGCTGTTAGAGCGCAAGCTGGTTCTGCGTTGTTAAAAGATCCTGATAAGGTATATGAAATTGTTAAAGCAGTTGTTGAAGCCGTTCCTATACCTGTTACAGTTAAAATTAGAAGCGGATGGGATTCTAAAAGTATAAATGCAGTTGAGATTGCTAAATGTATTGAAAAAGCTGGAGCAAGTGCAATTTGTGTTCATCCGCGTACTAGAAGTCAAGGTTATAGTGGGAAAGCTGATTGGTCTATTATTAAATTAGTTAAAGAAAATGTTTCAATTCCTGTAATTGGTAACGGTGATATACGATCTCCCGAGGATGCAAAAAGGATGATTGATGAAACAAATTGTGACGCTATTATGATTGGAAGAGGAGTTTTAGGAAACCCATGGTTGATAAAAAATATAGTTAATTTTCTTGATGGTAAGGAGTTATACAATGTTACCGTTGAAGATCGTATTGACATGTGTTTAAATCATTTAAAATTGTTGGAAAGTGTTAAGAATGAAAAATTAGCATGTTTGGAAATTAGAAATCATATTTCTTGGTATTTTAAAGGAATTAAGGCAGCAAATGAGTTAAAAAATAAAATCTATCAAACATCAAGTATTCATGATATAATTTCTTTGTTGAATAAATTTAAGGAGGATAAATCATGGGAAAAAAAGTAAAAGAAAGTGATATCAAAAAAGCTTTATTCACGCAAAGATTGTTTGCTTTCTTAATTGATGTGTTGATTGTATATGTTATAGCTTCATTTATTTCGATGCCTTTTATTGATTCAAAAGAGAGTACAAAACTTTCGAATGAGGCAATAGAAATTAGAGACAAGTATATGAATGGGGAATTATCTGTTAATTCATATGTTTCTCAATTTAGTTCAATTAGTTATAAAATTGCATGGAATACTGGTGTTTATTCTTTAATTACAATTGTTATTGAAATATTATATTATATTGTTTATCAATTATATAATGGTGGTCAGACTATCGGAAAGAAAATTATGAAAACAAAAATTGTTTCTGATATAGGTAATTTGGAAATGAATCAAATGATTTTTAGATCTTTTCTTGCAAATTTTATATTATTGAATATAATATCATTTGTATTTATGCTTTTTACTTCAAAAAGCACGTATTTTTATGCAATTTCATTTTTTGAAGTAATTCAGTATATAATTGTTTTTATTTCAATATTTTTAGTTATGTATACTAATGATGGTCGTTCATTACATGATAGATTTACAAAAACTAGGGTTATTAGTATTAAATAGGAGGTACTTATGAGAGAATTTACAGAACAGGAATTAGTTAGAAGAGAAAAAGCTGAAAAGTTAAGAGAGTTAGGATTAGATCCTTTTGGACAAAGATATGATAGAACTGATTATGCAAAAGATATAAAAGAAAAATATATAGATGTTGAGCACGATGCATTTGAGAATATGGATGATACTGCTAAAGTTGCTGGTAGAATAATGTTTATAAGAAAAATGGGAAAGGCTTCATTTTTTACAATTCAAGATAAAACAGGGTCTATTCAAATATATATTTCTATAAATGATATAGGAGAAGAATCTTATAATTTATTTAAGACAGCTGACATTGGTGATATTGTTGGTGTTTTTGGAAAGGTTATGAAGACAAAAACTGGTGAAGTGACAATTAAATGTTTAGAGTATACTCACTTAGTTAAAGCATTAAGACCATTACCAGAGAAATTTCATGGTTTAACTGATGTAGAAGAAAGATATAGACGTAGATATGTTGATTTAATTATGAATGAAGATTCAAGAAAAGTTGCATTCATAAGACCAAAAATTATTAGATGTATTCAAAATTATATGGATTCAAAAGGATTTAATGAAGTTGAAACACCTGTTTTAGCTACTTTACTTACTGGAGCATCTGCTCGTCCATTTGTTACTCATCATAATGCACAAAATTTAGATATGTATTTAAGAATTGCTTTAGAGTTGCCATTAAAAAGATTATTAGTTGGTGGTATGGAAGCAGTATATGAGATTGGTAGAGTATTTAGAAATGAAGGAATGGATACTCGTCATAATCCGGAATTTACTTTGATGGAAGCTTATTTAGCATATAGTGATTTAGAAGGAATGATGAACTTGACTGAAGAGATGTTTCAAACTATTGCTAAAAATGTAATTGGTAAAATGGATTATAAATTTTCAGGGTATGATATTAATTTAGAAGGACCATGGAAAAGAGTTAGTATGACTGATGCAATAAAAGAAGAAGTAGGTATTGATTTTAAGAGTATTGCTTCACTTGATGAATGCCTAAAACTTGCTGAAGAACATCATATAGAATTAGAGGAACATGAAAAGGCATATGGTCATATTATAAATAAGTTCTTTGAAAAGTATGTCGAAGAAAAGCTAATTCAACCTACATTCTTATATGGTCATCCATTAGAAATTTCTCCATTAACAAAGAAGAATCCTGATGATCCTAGATTTGTTGATAGATTTGAATTATTTATTGGTGGAAAAGAGTTTGCCAATGCTTATACAGAATTAAATGATCCAATTGATCAGTTAGAAAGATTTGAAGCACAACTTGCAGAAAGAGATTTAGGAAATGATGAGGCAAATGATATTGATATGGACTTTATTGAAGCATTAGAATATGGAATGCCTCCTGCAGGTGGAATTGGTTATGGTATTGATAGATTGATGATGTTGTTTACTGAACAAGAGTCTATACGTGATGTATTGTTATTTCCAACAATGAAGGAAAGAAGAGAGAATCAAAATTAATTGATTCTTTTTTTTCACAAAAATTTCACCAAAAAAAAGTTCAAATGCTTGTAAATTAAAGATATAATAGCTATAATTATTATGGGAGGTTAATTATGAAGAAACATAATACATTTAAAGTCGTTCTTGTAACAATGTTATTGTTTTTAGTACTTACTTGGATTTTACCTGCTGCTTATTATTCTGGTGAGTATGTTGATCAAGGACGCGTTCAAATGGGACTTTTTGATATATTCAATTATCCATTGACTTCATTGTCATATTTTGGTTATATTGCTTTATTTATTGTCCTAGTTGGAGGATTCTATGGTATCTTATATAAGATTCCAGCTTATCGTTCTTTTTTAGATAAGATTGTAAATATGTTTAAAGGAAAAGAAAAAGTTTGTTTATCAATATTTGTTATATTGTTAGCTGTTTTAACTTCTATTTGTGGAGTTCAATTTGGTTTAGCTTTATTCTTACCTTTTATCATTTCAATAATCTTATTAATGGGATATGATAAAATTGTTGCAGCTATGGTAACTGTTGGTTCAATTGCAGTTGGATTAGCTGGTAGTACATATGCATCTAATAATTTAAATATTTTAACTCAATATTTAGGTTTAAAATTTGATTATCAAATAGGTGTAAGATTTGTTATTTTAATAGTTGGTATTGTTTTAGTTATTTTTAACACAATTATGTATATTAAAAAATCAATGATTGATGTTAAGATTGAAAAGAAAACTGTTAAAAAAGTTGAAGATGATAAAGAAGAAAAAAATGTTGCTGAAAAGAAAACTACTTCAAAAGTATCTAGTAGTTCTAAAAAGAAATCATCTGCTACTTCAAAAACATCTACAACTAAATCTTCAAAAACAAAGTCAACAAGTAAATCTTCAAAATCACGTAAAAGTGATAATAAAGCAGCATTAAAAGATGAAGATATTATTGTTGTAAAAGAAGCATTAAATGATAATGGAAGTTTAGTTCCAAATACAATTAGTACTAAACATAAAGTATGGCCATTTGTTTTAACATTTACTCTTTTATTTGTTGTATTTGTTTTAGCATTTATTTCATGGGGAGAAAATGGTTTTGCTGTTACAGTATTTGATGATATGACTAAAGGAATTACTGAATTTAAATTATTTGGATTCCCATTATTTGCAAAAATATTAGGAACATTTAATTCATTTGGTAATTGGACAATAACTGATATGTTCTTACCTATGTTCTTAGTAGTTGCTTTATTAATGTTTATTTATAAAGTAAGTATTAATGATGCATTTGATGGATTTATTGAGGGAGCTAAGAAAGCAATTGCACCTGCTGTTATATCTGTTTTAATTTATTCAATCTTAGTTTTAGTTACATATCATCCATTCCAATTAGTAATTTATAAATCACTTTTAGGATTATCTAAGGGATTTAATATTGCTACTACAGCAATAGTTGCATTATTAGCTGGATTATTTAATTCTGATATGATGTATTCATTCCAAAGTGTTCTTCCATATTATACAAGTGTTGTTACTAATTCTGATAATTATGCAACTGCTGGAATTATTTTCCAAGCTATGTATGGTTTAACAATGTTAGCTGCACCTACAAGTGTAATTTTAATGGGACTTCTTACTTATTTAGGTGTTTCATATAAAGAATGGTTAAAAAATATTTGGAAATTATTATTAGAATTCTTTATTATATTATTAATTGTTTTTATAATTTTAGCTTTAATATAATTTAAGAAGCCTATGTGGCTTCTTTTTTTTTGCGTTTTTTTTGTCTTTTTTTTTGTCTTTGTTTTTCTTGTACACTAAGTTGTTGAGTTATAAAATATTTTTGAGGTGATATATTGAATTTATTTTTTGATGAAGAGTCTCGAAAGATTATAGTTAGAGCAAAAAATGAAATGTATGATTTAAAGCATCCATATGTTGGTAGTGAACATCTAATGCTTGCAATTTTAGGAAATGCTGATTTAAATGTTACTAAAATTTTAAATAAATATGGAATAACATATGATGTTTTTAGAAATAGATTGATTGAAATCGTTGGAATAGGTACGAAGTCTAATAATTGGTTTTTATTTACTCCATTGTTAAAAAAAATTATTAATAATGCTATTTATTATTCTAAAGATAATAATATATCTGTTTCTCCATCTTCATTATTGATTTGTCTTTTACAAGAAGGTGATGGAGTCGCTAATAGAATTTTAATTGGATTAAATATTGATTTGGATTCATTATGTGATAATTTTGTAATTTATGATAATAAGCATTTTTTTAATAGAAAAATGTTAATTGATGATTTTGCAGTAAATATGAATAAAATGGCTTTATCTAATTGCTATGATGAAATTATAGGTAGGGATGAAGAAATTGATAAAATAATTCAAATATTATTAAGAAAGAGTAAGACAAATCCTTTACTTATTGGAGAAGCTGGTGTTGGTAAAACTGCTGTTGTTGAGGAACTAGCTAGAAGAATAAGTGTTGGTTCTGTTCCTTCAAAGTTAAGAGATTCTATTATTTATAATTTGCCAATATGTAATATTGTATCTGATACAAAATATAGAGGTGAGTTTGAAAGCCGTTTAAAGAAAATAATTAGTGAATTAGTTGAAAGTAAAAATATTATTTTATTTATTGATGAAGTACATACAATTGTTGGTGCTGGTGGAGCTGAGGGTGCAATTGATGCATCTAATATTTTGAAACCTTATCTTGCTAGAGGTGATTTAAAAATAATAGGAGCAACTACTATTAGTGAGTATTCTAAATACATTTTAAATGATAAAGCTTTATCAAGAAGATTTCAAAATGTATTTATTGTTGAACCTGATTATGATAAAACTTTGAAGATATTGTTAAATATTAAGAACTCATATGAAAAGTTTCATAATGTTATTATCAGTGATGAGATTGTTAAATTATGTATTGATTATTCAAATGATTATATTTTTACTGGTAAACAACCTGATAAATCTATTGATTTATTGGATGAGTTATGTACCTATTCTGTCTTAAAAGATAGTAAAACAAATGATTTTGTAAAATATAACAAAACTCTATTTGAAATTGAAAATAATAAAAATAAAGAGATAATAAATAGAAATTTTAAAAAAGCTTTGTATTATAGAAATATTGAAAATAAAGTCAAATCTAAATACAATATTAGTGTTTTAAATGGATTAAATGAAAAGTGTATAATTGATGAAAAAAATATTTTTGATGTTGTTTATAATAAGACTAAAATTCCTGTTGGTGATTATTATAAAAAAGTTTTTTCTGATATAAGTAAAAAATTAAAAAAAATGGTATATTCTCAAGATAATGTTATTGATTTATTTTCTAATTATATTTTAAATAGTGATTATATTTCAAAAAAAAGTCCCTTAAGCTTTTTATTTGTTGGTGAAAGTGGTGTTGGTAAAACATTTTTTGCAGATAAGCTTTCTGAATTGTTTTTTGATAGTGATTCATATATTAAAATTAATATGATGGACTTTAAAGAAGATTATTTATTTAATAAATTAATTGATAATACTTCTGAAAACCAGTCTATTTTTTGCAAGGTAAAACAACGTCCATTTTCATTAATAGTTTTTGATAATATTGATTCCTCTTCATTAAGTGTTAAAACTAGAATATTAAATATACTGAATTATGGATATTTAGATTTATCTAACGGAGAGAAAATTAATTTGACAAAATGTATTATTATTTTAATTATGAGATCAGGTAAATCATCTATTGGTTTTAATTCTACTGTAGTTAATTTTTCTAATGAATTTTCATCTATATCAGCAAAAAAAATAATTTTTAATAAAATTGAAAAAAAAGATATTATTAACTACATTAAAAAGAAATATTCATCGTTTAATTATAATAATTTAGAACTTGAAAAAATTATTTCATCATCTAATTATTTGATAGATGGATTTAAGTCTATTGATGAAATTGTTGATAAAAGAATATATTGTGTTAATTAGACAAAATAATGTATAATAAATTCGGTAGGTGATTTTATGAAAATATATAATACATTAAATAAAAAAATAGAAGAGTTTGTTCCTATTAATGGAAATAGTGTTAGTATGTATACCTGTGGGCCTACTGTTTATAATTATGCTCATATTGGAAATTTAAGATCCTATATTTTTGAAGATATTTTGGAAAAGACGTTAAGATATTTAGGATATGATGTTAAGCGTGCTATGAATATCACAGACGTTGGCCATTTAACTAGTGATGGAGATACTGGTGAAGATAAAATGGCTAAGGGTGCAAAGAGGGAAGGAAAAACTGTTTATGAGATTGCAGAATTTTATACAAATGCATTTCTTGATGATATGAGAGAACTTAATATTAAGATACCTGATATTATAGAAAAAGCTAGTGATAATATTGATATATATATTAAGATGATTGAAAAAATGATTGATGACGATTATGCCTATGTTTCAAATGGAAATGTTTATTTTGATATTAGTAAAGCAAAAGATTATTATAAACTTTCTGGTAAGAATCCTGATGATTTAATGGTTGGTGTTAGAGATACTGTTGAAGAAGATAAAGCAAAAAGAAATCCAGCTGATTTTGCTTTATGGTTTACATTATCTAAATTTGAAAATCAAGCTATGAAGTGGGATTCTCCTTGGGGTGTTGGTTATCCTGGTTGGCATATTGAATGTTCAGGAATTAACTATAAAGTATTTGGAGAATATTTAGATATTCATTGTGGTGGTATTGATAATATATTTCCACATCATACAAATGAAATTGCTCAGAGTGAGGCTTATATTGGTCATAAGTGGTGTAATTATTGGTGCCATGGAGCACATTTAAATGATGAATCTGGTAAGATGAGTAAGTCTAATGGAGAATTCTTAACTATTAATTTTATTAAATCTAAAGGTTATTCTCCTCTTGATTATAGATTTTTCTGCTTGAATAGTCATTATCGTAATCCTTTAGTGTTTACATATGATTCGTTAGATGGTGCACAGAATGCGTTAAAAAAATTAAAAAATAAAACTTTATCTTTAAAAGATGAAGGAGAGTATCAAGAAAAATTATTTAATAAATATAATGACTTATTTAAAGATTCTATTTCTAATGATCTTAACACTGCATCTGCAATTACAGTTTTATATGATTCATTAAAAGATGATTTATTAAATGATTTTACTAAAAAGAAAATAATCGAATCTTTTGATAAAGTGTTATCTTTAGATTTATTGAAAAAAGAAGAAAAGTCAATTGACAAAGATTTGGAAGATATGATTTTATCTAAAATTGAGGAAAGAACAGAAGCAAAGAAAAACAAAGATTTTGCTAAAGCTGATTCAATAAGAGATGAATTGTTAGCTCAAGGAATAAAATTAATTGATTCTAGAGAAGGAACAACTTATGAATTAATTTAGGATTAGATTACTAATCCTTTTTTTTATGTTATAATATGTCTGGTGATATTTATGAACTTATTAGAAGTAAATGTTTTAGTTCTTGCATATATGGGAGATACTATATATGAGAATTATGTTAGAAAATTTTTAATTAACAAAGGAATTGGGAATGTTAATGACTTACAAACTGAGTCTATTTTATATGTTAGTGCAAAAAATCAAGCAAAATATTTGCAAGAAATGATTGATTCTGATTTCTTAAATGAGGATGAACTTTCAATTGTTAGAAGAGCTAGAAATTATAAAACAACTTCTCATCCTAAAAATTGTGATATAGTAACTTATAAGTATGCTACTGGATTGGAAGCTTTAATTGGTTATTTGGAATTAGATAATAATAGGGAAAGAATTGATGAAATTATGAATTTTATCTTAAGGTGATTTATATGTTGGTATATGGTAGAAACGTTGCTTTAGATTTGTTGAAAAAAAATAAAAATATAAAAAAAATAATTATTCAAGATAATTTTGATGATAAAGAAATAAAATCTTATATAGAAAAATCAAAAATAAACGTTATTGTTAAGTCAAAAAAAGAAATTGATGGTTTGTGTTCTGGTGTTCATCAGGGTATAATTTTAGATGTTTTGGATTATCAGTATAAGAGTTTAGATGATTTTCTCAATTCAAATCATGAGGTTGTAGTAATTTTAGATCATTTAGAGGATCCTCATAATTTGGGGGCAATTATTAGAACTTGTGAAGCTGCTGGGATAAAAGATGTGATTATTCCAAACAGTAGACAAGTTCAAATAAATGCTACAGTAATGAAAACTAGTGTTGGGACTTTGGATAATGTAAACGTTATTTCGGTAAGTAATCTTGTTAACTCAATTGACAAATTAAAAAAGAATGGTTTTTGGATTGTGGGTACTGCTTTGGAAAATAGTGTTGATTATAGAGAAGTCGATTATTCTGGAAAAATTGCGTTAGTAGTTGGCAATGAAGGTAGTGGTATATCTAATATTGTTGCTAAAAACTGTGATTTTTTAGTAAAGATTCCTATGTATGGTGAAACAAATAGCTTGAATGCTAGTGTTGCTGCTGGAATTATGATATATGAAATAATTCGAAATAGAAAGTAGGGTTTTATGTTATATAAGGGATATAATGATTATGAACTTATATACATGGTTAAAGAAAATAGTGATGATTGTCGTAATATTTTATATGATAAGTATTCATCAATTTTAAAAAAAATATCTTATGAATTTTATTCAAAATATAAAAATTATGGGTATGATTATGATGATTTTTTACAGGAAGCATATATTGCATTTGAAAAGGCAATAATTAAATTTGATGAAATGAATGGTGCAATTTTTTATACGTTTGTTATATTATGTGTTAGGAGAGCACTTATTTCTTTTTGTCGTTCTATTAGTAATATGAAGTATAATATTTCTTCTGATAATACAATTTCTATAGATGATATTCCTATTAGTGATATTAAATCAGATATAAGAAATGTTATTGAGTTTTCTGAATTAGAACATAAAATTAGAGAATTAATATTTAGTTTGCCGTTTGATATTAGTATAATTATGGAACTTAGAATTAATTGCTTTACTTTTCTTGAAATTAGTACTCTTCTTGATTTACCGGTAAGTACAGTTGAATTTAGAAATAGAAAAGTAAAAAAAGAATTATTAAAATTGTTAGATTCTTTACAATAAAAAAAGATTATTTAAATTGTCTTTTTTTTATTTTTGTTTTACAATTAATTTAAGATAGGGTGATTTACATGGCAAATAAAGTTGAGTCTGTAACCTTAGATGAGTGGATTAATTCTCATCATAATGAGGAAGATATGCGTACTGTATTTTTAAATATGGACCGTGCTTTAAAATATATTCATGATCATGGATATTGTATTGAAGTTTTTTATCCTACTGAAATTAGAGTTTTAGATGATAAGCCGGATCATATTCAATTTAATAAGTTATTGGAACTTCCTTCTGATTTTTCTGTTAGAAGGGATATGATTAAAGAAGATATTTTTAATTCTTCTTTAATACAAATAGGGTATTATACTAATAGTTTAAAATATCTTTCTCCAGATTTTTTAAAAGAAAAATTTGATTCTTTTGCTGAGTTTATTCCTTCAGGTGATACTCCATATTATAGGGGTGTTGTTCAAAGAGGTGCATCTGTTTATTTTTGTGAATATGCTCTTGAAAAAAATAATAGGGATTTAGAAGCATTAGAAGCTCAGTTAAATGAATCTGGTGGTAGTAGCGATTCTAGATCTCTTGTTAAAACTACAAACCATAACGTTGGTATACAATCAATAACTAATGATTCTATAAATGATGCAATTTATAAACAAATTAATGGTTTAAGTGATGCAGCATTTGTTAATTTATTAATAATACCTACAATTGCTTTAGCTATGGTATTTATTATTGGTTTGTTAATTTTGTTTTTTAGCTTTTTATAGTTGATAAAATTATTGACATTTCTGTGTGAGTATGCTATTTTAGTGGTGTAAGCACTTGGAAGTGTTTTTATTTTGAAAAAAAATAGGATTAGGTGATTTTATGGCTGAGGTAAGAAAAAAGGTTATAGAAGATAAATACAATACTTCTAGTATAAAGATTAAGAGTAATGAGAAAGTTGAAAAACAAAAGAGTACTAAGAAAAAAAGTACATCAAAAAATACTAATGAAAAAAAAGGGCTTTTTACTAAATTTAGGATATTTTGTAATGGTGTAAAGGGAGAATTTAAAAAAGTTCATTGGACAAATAAAAAAGATATGTTAAAGTATTCTGTTGCAACAATAGTTTTTATTGTTTTTTGTGCAGGTTTCTTTTATCTAATCGATGTTATTTTTGCATTAGTTCAATCATTATTTAATTAAAAAGGAGTTGTTAATATGGATAAACAATGGTATGTAGTTAATACTTATTCTGGTCATGAGAATAAAGTAAAAGAAAAA
>AUXO016936087.1_pt1 | contig 16651 bp, 8 predicted proteins | sample 768731 | NCBI WGS metagenome assembly AUXO01 (sample SAMN02715735, study PRJNA202380) | gut metagenome | biome: sheep rumen | host: Ovis aries | place: New Zealand: Palmerston North
TTTGAAAAAATGCCCGTTTTTTAGGGGGTAAATTCAGAATTTGTAGGACAAAGTGAGAAGCAAAAAAGTAAGAAGCAAGAAGCATGAGATATGCTTTCGTGATTGAGGAGCAAGCAGCCATAAATATTCATCACTAAACGCTAAACGCTAAACATTTTTCCACTAAACGCTAAACACTCAACATTTATCCACTAAACACTAAACGCTAAACACTCAACATTTATCCTCTCATCCTAAGAACTCGCAGATGGCTGCCACCTCTTCGCCAATAGAAAGGGAAACTACGATTCCGCCATCAATGGGATAGAGAGTGGGGATGAGGATGTCGCCCAACTTGGCAGCTACTCGGTATTCCACCCTTAACTCTCTCACATTGAATCCGTCGGGTAACAGTTCCATTGCCATGCGAATGTAATTGGCATTGTTCATGTGTTTGTTATAATCAATGTCGGCACGGAGAACACGCACGGCATCTTGTCGTTGTCCCTCCTCCTTGGGTAAGATGATGCGTCGGTCACGGTAGTTCATCTCCTGTTTCTGTTCAATGTGCATGGCGGCAATGGTAGCATCGTCAACTCTTTTCAACTTACCCGTAGATTTATCAACGAAAGCTCCCATGCTCCAAGTCTTATAGCAAGGATTCATGTCGGCATCATAGATAAACGTGTTTCTAAATCCGAACATACTTTTCATGCCATAGACGGAAGTGGTGACGGTGAGTTGTTCCTTGTATTCAGGCACACGGATGATTTCCACTTGACGTGAAGCCAACAACTGAGTTATGTTCTGTTCAGAGAAATATTGTTTCACGCATGGTTCACTGTCTATCCACATCTCAGAGCAGTCTTGCATCATTTGCAGGGCAGAATATAGTTTGAGTCGTCCCTCACTGTCGCAGGTACTCGTAGTAACCTTATAATTTAAGCTGTACATGTCTTTGTTTCATTATATTGTTTTTATGTTTTCGTCGATCGTCATTGATAACAATCAGATTGCAAATGTACTAATAAATCTCCATTTCCTTGTCTGTTTTCAATCAAATTCATCGTCGATTATCTGAAAAATACCGCTTCTTAACAGATATTTTATGAAATGATGTTGCTGATTTTGTCAATAAATTGTATATTTGCAAACAACAACTCAAACCTAACCATATATGAAATATCTAAAACTACTATTATTATTTGCCTTTGGCACATCTACACTCTCAACGTTTGCACAAGAAGAGGAGGGGTTCATGGCAGATCGCCCTGGAGCCACTACGGGCATAGACGTAATGCCCAAAGGAAGGTTTCAGTGGGAAACGGGAGTAGGATGGGAACGTTCCAAGATGGACGGCATTGCCACTACCACATGGACGCTGAACACCTCGTTGTTAAGATGGGGTATCTCCGATCATGCTGAGTTGCGTCTGCAAGGAGATTGGCTTCGTACGAAGAACGATGAGGTGAATTATGGTGGATTGTCAAATATTGCCATTGGAACCAAGGTACACCTGTTTGATGGATGGAAAGCCATTCCGGGCATTTCGCTGTTGGCAAATGTGCTTGTCCCAGGCGGAGATGATCATCATTATCTGCCAGCCAACTGGGGAGGACAGATAGGACTGCTCTTTGAAAACACGCTCACACCGTGGCTTAGCTTGGGGTATGAGGGCGATTTGATATGGAGCGACGCACAACGACCCACGGCATTCTTCGGTGCTTGTCTTGGCTTCCAAGTAAGCGAACGTCTAAGCTTGATAGTAGAGGAGTATAATTTCAATGACAGCGATGGAACCAAGTGCTGGATGGAGTTGGGAGCAGCCTACCAATTGTCTGACCGTGTGCAAATAGACCTTGGCACAGACATCAGTCTGCAATATCCCAAACGCTTCGGCAACGTGATGTTGGGTGTGGCTTGGCAGATTACCAAACGGTGAATAGAGTGTCAGTATATAAATGACTGATATGAGATTCACGAACTTAAAAATAGCCATCGTATTTTTATGGATGAGCATGTTTGCACTTGGCATGAGGTCGCAAGGACGTTATGGCGAGCGGTTTAACGTGTTGCATCTTGACATGATGCATGGGCTTCCAAATAATTTCGTGGATGATATATTTGCCGACTCAGACGGATTTATCTGGATTGCCACACATGGAGGCGGACTTGTGAGATACGACGGATATTCTTTCCTCGACTTTGGGGTGGGAAGTCCTGGACGCCAACTGAAGAGCAATTCTTGCCGAAACATCTGTGAAGACCGATTCCATCGGTTGTGGGTGTCTTTCGATGAACATACGGAAGTGTTAGACCTCTACACCCTTGCACCCACCATTCCCCTTGACAAGCAACGACAAATGGAGCGCATCTTAAAGGAACGCTCCCTACACGTGTATTGCGATACGAAAGGGAAGATATGGATAGCGACGATGGCACATATCTATTGTCTGCTATTCCGTCAAGACGGAACGGTAAGTCAGGTGTTGCAATATCCGTACAGGTCGAACACGCCAGATGTGATTATCAAGGATATTGACGAAAACGGTAACGTATGGGTGGCAATGGGGGGAAACTTGAAACGCATGTCAGTCAGCAATGAAAAGTTGGTGTGTTCTGCCATCTCTCCCTCGTTGTCTGCATTACTCGTCGCCTTTATTGGAGACGTGATGAAACACCATGAGAAATATTGGATAGCCACCAATAACGGACTCTATTGTTATGACCAATATATAAATAAGGCGTCGGCTTATCACCATGACTTTACACCTCATTCATTGTCTCATGACTATGTATCAAGCCTTACCGTCACTTCAGACAACCGTCTTGTCATAGGAACGTTGCGAGGCATAGACATACTGAATCCCTTGTCGGGAGAGATTGAACATGGAGAATTTTCGAATAGCACCTCTCTGTCGAATGCTTTCGTCAACTGTCTGCGATCAATCTATGGTCAGTTGTGGATAGGAACAGAGGGTGGGGGAGTCATGCGCTTTGTTCCCCGACAATTACAGATGCAAAACTTTGTTCATACCGATGATCCACAGTCGCTGTCACACTTTGCCGTGAACGCTATCTATGTGCAAAATGACGGTACATTGTGGGTGGGAACGGTGGAAGGAGGACTCAACAGGAAATTGAACGGTGAGAATGGCTTCACCCATTACACCACAGCTAACACCCATCTCTCGCATAACAGTGTGTCGGCATTCGCCATAGACAATCAACAACGAATGTGGGTTGGCACATGGGCTGGCGGTATCAACGTCTTTCCGTTAGATGCACCAGAACGTGTGAGACCTTTGGATGTTTCACCAAGTTATAAGCCATTGCTCAATTTCATTGGAGCCTTGCAATACGACCCCATCAACAATGCCTTGTGGATAGGGAGCAATGATGGTATATACTTTTACGACTTGAACACCTCTGTCATGAGTGACCCCTTTCCTGGTTGTCGCTTTTTCAGAGGTTGTATCGGTAGCACCATCTTGCCCGACCATAAATTGTGGATGGGATGTTTGGAAGGTGCAGTAGTGATTGACTTGAAAAAACGCAATGCCCAAGGTTTTGCCTATCAGCACTTGAAATACAAACTGGATGACCCGCAGAGTGGCACCATTGACAAGATTGCCTGTTTCTGTCTTTCAAGCAATGGAACACTATGGTTAGGAAGTAATGGCTACGGATTGTATAAACGCATTGTCAAACAAGATGGGAGCATGACTTTCAAGGCTTATCGTGTGGAAGACGGACTCGCCAACAATGCCGTAAAAGGTATTGCGGAAGACAAGAACGGGATGTTGTGGATTACTACCATGCACGGTCTGTCGCACTTTAATCCCAAGACAGGCGTGTTTACCAATTTCCATGAAGAAGACGGACTTGTCTCTTCCCAGTTCTATTGGAACTCGGCTGTCAGTACTAACAACGGTATGCTCTATTTGGGGACAGACAAGGGACTGATAGGCATTAATGGCGAGAATAATGTGAACATTTACAATGGAAAGCTACACTTTACCCAACTAACCGTCAACAACCAGGTGGCAGAACCCGGAGGAAGATACATCGACTGTAATATCGCCTTGGCTAAACATATCAATCTCAAGGAAAACGACAAGTCGTTTACCATTCATTTCTCTGCCCTTCATTATGGCAACAGTACGCAAGGAATATACAGTTATCGGATGAAAGGATTTGAACAGCAATGGACATCCTTGCCGGCAGGACAGAACAGCGTGCGTTATACCAGTATTCAGCCAGGTGATTACGTCTTCGAGGTGAAGTATGCCTCCGCACTTGACAATGCAGAGATTACCCCTATCTCCATTGACATTCACGTAGAACCCTATTTTTGGAAGAGTTGGTGGTTTAATTCCCTTCTTTTGATAGCCCTTGTCTTGCTCACCTATTATTATAGGAAGTTGCAACAGAAACGAATCAGACAACTCGAACTTGCCAAGAAGGAGGAAGCAGAACGACTTATCCGTCCAATTGAGAAAGTATTGCGTGAGAGTGAAGATCCCTATTTGCTTCAGCAACGCATACAAAGCATACTACATAATCAGCAACGCTTCAAGGAAAGTTCGTTGAAGAGCGTGCAAGCTGATGCTGAGGAGATGGAGAAAAACAATAAGCCCTTTATGGAGCGAGCCATGGAAATTATGGAGAAAAACTACATGGATTCTGAATTTGGCGTGAATGAATTCTGTCAACAAATCGGAATGAGTAGAAGCTTGCTTTCCAAGAGGTTTAATGAGCATGTTGGGCAGAGTACAACCCAATTCATCAGAAACTATCGTCTCGACATAGCCAAGCAAATCATCAAGCGTGGTGACCAACGTAACATTGCAGAGATAGCATTTAGCGTAGGGTTTAATGATCCCAAGTACTTTACACGCTGTTTTACCAAACTTTATGGCGTGAGTCCTTCAACTATGATGGAACAATAGGCTTTAAACCATGTAACAGAGATTAATAATAATTGAAAAAATCATTTTATCCACCTAATAAGCCATTTTGTCCACCTTGGAAGTGCACATAATATGTATCTTTGTGAACTTAAAAATGATAAAACACCGTCTATCATGATAGACGATCAATACTAACGATAATTAAACAATATCATGAGAATGGAATGAAAAGAAACCAAAGAACCTAAAAAAGAATAAAAATGTAAAATAATATAGTTTATAAATTCTAACTTAAAAACAATTAACAATGAGAAAACAAGTATTATTCTCTATGATGCTATCTCTGGGTATCATGGGAGGCCTATCTGTTTATCCGATTCCCGTTCAGGCATCGGTGCAACAGAATCAGACCATTAAGGTCAAAGGCCAGGTTGTAGACCAAGATGGACTTCCGCTCATTGGCGTAACCATTAGGGTGAAAGACTCCAGTACAGGAGTGGTAACAGACCTTGACGGTAACTTCCAGGTAGATGCTCCAGCTAATGCAACTCTCGTGGTGAGTTATGTGGGTTTCAAAGATCGTGAGATCAACGTCAACGGTCGTGCGGTCATTGAACAAATCTAACTTGAGCCTGATGACTTGACACTTGACCAGGTGGTCGTTATTGGTTATGGTACTCAGAAGAAGGCAGACTTGACAGGTTCTGTCTCTATCGTGAATGCCGATGAGTTGAAACGTGTTTCACACTCCAACATCAGTTCGATGCTTGAGGGTAAGGTGGCTGGTGTACAGATTACATCTGACGGTCAGCCCGGTGCCGACCCGAATGTGAGAATCCGTGGTTTGGGTACCTTTGGTAGCACGGCTCCCCTTTACGTGATTGACGGTGTGCCTATGGGTACAACCATCCGTGACTTCTCTCCAAACGATATTGAAACCATTCAAGTGTTGAAAGATGCATCCGCAGCAGCCATCTACGGTTCACGTGCTGCCAACGGTGTGGTTATCATCACTACAAAGGGTGGTCAGAAAGAGCAGCCATTGAAGGTTGATTACAAAGGCTATTTCGGTGTGGATAAGATTCCAAGTGGTGTTTATGACGTGATGAATGCCGACGAATACAGCCAGTATTTGGGTCAGGCTTGTTCTAACACGGGTATTGCCACTCCTGGTGGTTACAGCCTTGGTGAAGATGGCAAATATCACTTTGTAGATAATACCAATACCAATTGGTTTGATGAGGTGTTTAAGACTGGTATTCGCCAGAATCATAACTTGAACCTCAGTGGAGGTGGTGCACACAATACTTATAATATAGGCTTAGACTACTATAAGCAAAAAGGAACCTTGGAAGGTGCAGGTCCTAACTTCGAGCGTTTCACCGCACGTGTGAACAACACGATGGAAACCAAGTTTATCAAGTTCCGTACCAGTTTGGTTTATTCACACTCCAATCAGGACAACATGGCTATCTCCAATGCCAATGAATATGTGCAGGGTCTTTATGGTAACCAAGGTAACATGATGGAAGGTACATTGACTTTGCCTCCTACCATCAAGGCTTACGACCCCTCAACATGGGTTCTTGATGACAAGGTGGGCTCGGCCAGCAAATATCGCTATGATGCTTACGGTTATGGTGTTTATTATGATGACGTTCATGGTGACCTCGGCCGTTACAATCCATTGTTGATGAACAACCTCTTGGAGCGTAATACAATCGTTGACCGTTTCGTGGGAACAGGTTCTGCAGAAGTGGACCTGCTCAAGATGGTGGGATTGGACAGCAAGAATCATAGCTTTACTTACAAGCTCAATCTCTCTTATAGTACAACCAGTGCCAATGACAAGACTTGGATTTCTGCATGGATTCAGAGTAATCGTGTGTATTTGGACAAGAGCAACGAGCGTCTGACCAAGGCACATCGTAAATATACTGATGCGTTGATAGAGAACTTCCTGACTTATGACGGCACGTTTGGTAAGCATCATGGTAATGTGGTGGTTGGTTACACTTATGAGGAACAACACACCAAAACATTGTCTGCTTGGGGTGTTGAACTGAACGAACCCTACTTCCTGCAGATTCAGAATGCGAAAAACACATACGGTGACTCTTATGAGTATCCTCACACCTTGGCATCTTACTTTGCTCGTCTGAACTACGACTTTGACGGAAAGTATCTTATCTCTGCTATCGTACGTCGTGATGGTAGCTCACGTTTGACGAAAGACATTCGTTGGGACACATTCCCATCTGTATCTATCGGTTGGCGCTTTGATAAGGAAAACTTCTTCCCATTCAATCGTGACATCATCAATTTGTTCAAGATTCGTGCTGGTTATGGTGAAATAGGTAATGAGGATCCGGTAGGTGATTTTGCTTTCATGGCTACCATGCAACGTAACAACATGACTTACTCGTTTGGCAACACCGCTGTTACAGGTTCTGCCGTATCTACATTCGTTAACCAGAATATTGCGTGGGAGCGCAAGAAGACTACCAATATCGGTATCGACTTGGCTTTCTTGAACAACCGTATTGAGTTTACCGCTGAGTGGTTTAAGAACCAGTCTGTTGACTTGCTCTATGGTGTTCCCGTACCAGAGAATGCCGGTGTGTCTAATACCACGGTAACCATGAATGCTGCTTCGATGAACAACAGTGGTTTTGAGTTCTCTGCTACTTATCGCAACAATGACCACGCTTTGAAACATCAGATCAGTGCCAACGTTAGTACCGTTAAGAATAAAGTGAAGTCACTTGGCTTTGGTACAAATTACTACCTTACCGGCGACTATATGACTTACGTAGGCGAGGAAGTTGGTCAGTTCTATGGATATGTTTTCGAGGGAATTGCCCGTACACAGGCTGATATCGACGATCGTAATGCCATTGCTGTAAAACACGGAAAGGCAGCTTATCAGCCAGGCGCACAAGTGGGCGACTGTTTGTACAAGGACGTGAATGGTGACGGACAGATTACTGCCGATGACCGCGTAGTTTTAGGAAGTGGTTTACCAAGTCTTAACTTCGGTTTGAGTGCACGCTTGGAATACAAGATGTTTGATTTGAGTATTTCAACCTATGGTGCACTTGGTTATCATGTTGCAGATTATCTCCATAACGCATTGAACTCATGCTATGGTTACAACAATAAGGATGTGGCTGTTCTCGATGCAAACCGTTGGGACGGTGACACCTACATATCCAGCGTACCACGTACCTATATTACTGCCAATGGAGAATTATGGAATGACTACTTCAGTGATCGTAAGATTCAAAACGCTTCTTATTGGAAAATTGCCAATGTGGAATTGGGTTGCAACTTGCCAAACAAGTGGTTCTCTAATTATGTAACAGGTGTACGTGTTTATGTTTCTGCACAGAACCTCATTACTTTCACAGGTTATAAAGGCTACAACGTTGACTATGCTCCTGGTACTTGGACACCTGGTTACAACTTCTGTTCATACCCCAGTGCACGTAGCTTTATGGCTGGTATTAACTTCTCATTCTAATAATCATTATAGATAATAATAATATGAAACTATATAAAATTTCCTTAGCCATTCTGTTGGGTGTTGGAACGCTCACATCCTGTGGGGATAAATTGGAATTGACGAATCCAAACCAACAGACAACAAGTACTTTTGGCAATACAGCAGAAGACTTGGAGGAGTGTGTGATAGCCGCTTACAATCACATGCGTATGGAGGGTTCGTATGCCCGTGTAGGTTACACGATAGACTTATGCCGTGGTGATGAAGTGTGGAACTCATCCCAGCAATGGTATGTAACCTTTGACGACTTGAACGTACCAACGACCCTTGACATCACTTTCTGGCCTTGGCGTGAGTGGTATTATACCATCAACGTTTGCAACTTCATCCTTTCTCGTACAGGTGAGGACAACTCTGTGCTCTCTGAAAAGTTGAAAAGAATCAAAGGACAAGCCCTCTTTGTACGCGGATTGGCATATTATAACTTAGCTGGTTACTATCAGAACCCACCACTGATCACGGATTACAGTTCATATTCTACCCTTGACGGTCTTTATGCCACCAACAGTACTTACGATGCTGTATTAGATCAGGTGGAAAAAGATTTCTCTGAGGCTATGACTTTGCTTCCTTCTCGTGATGAGGGTGGAGAATGGGCTAAAGGACGTGCTACCAACGGTGCCGCAGCAGGATATTATGCGCGTGCATTGATGATGCGTCCCAGCAAGGATAACATGCAAAAGGCACTGACGGTGTTGAAAGACATCATTGCTAAGAAGTATGGCACATATAAGTTGATGGCTAATTATGGAGACAACTTCCGCGAAGGCTCTCTCTATGAGAACAACGACGAAAGTCTCTTCGAGGTACAATATCTCGACTATGGTACACAGGGTGTTGATGATGAGTGGACACCAGTGAACACCAGTCCTAACGCTACTCAGGGGCATGCTGTAGAAAGTAACTTAGGTCCTGGCGACTGTGGTGGTTGGGCAGACCTTTCTGCTTCTCCTTGGCTTTACCAACTTTTCAAGTCTGAGCGTACTACAAGTGGTAGACTTGACCCACGTCTTTATTGGACAATCGGTACATACGAGTCCGACTGGGAAGGATTTGAATATGGCAATGTTTGTTACACACTTCCTTTGACCGCTGATGCTCCTATGGTAACCAATAACAACAACGGTGGCTTACCTATCGCCAAGAATACCAATCTCCGTACAGGCATCTATGATAAGGTGGTGACTGGTCTGCATTGTGGTATTAACCTTCGTATGATGCGTTACTCTGATGTGTTGCTTCGCGCTGCTGAATGTGAGAATGAGTTAAATGGTCCAACACAACAGGCTATCGACTGGATCAATCAGGTACGTAATCGTGCAGGTCTTGCCAACTTGAATCTCAGTGATTTCAATTCAGCTGACAAGTTGTTCGAGCAGATTGCCAATGTAGAGCGTCCTAAAGAGTTCGGTTGTGAGTTTGGTCGTGGTTTCGACCTTATCCGCTGGGGATTCTTCTATGACAGCGGTCGCTTGCAGCAGTTGAAAGAGCATGGCACATTCCGCCGTACGGCAGATAGAAGTCGTGTGAAAGAACCTGTAAGCTATTCGGCGATTGTGACTGATGCAGAGCTCAAGAGTTCTTTTGATACCTATATCCAAGGTCACGAATTCATTCCTGTTTACCAGGATCTGATTACCAAGAATCCAAATCTTGTTGGTAACTCTGCCAACAACAGTTCCGACAATGCGGAGTATTTCAATGGTAATGGATGGAAAGTTCACCCTGTGGTTGATCTCTCTAAATAAAGAAAATGATATAAGAAATAATGATAATTTAATATGATTATGAAAAGTTTCAATAAAATAGCATCCTTCTTTTGCGCTGCAGCCCTTGGCATAGTGGCTCTGACAAGTTGCGAAGGTGGCGAACTTTATAATGTGTTGGCTCCCGATTGGATTACCTCAAAGGCTGATTCTATAGCAAACGCAAAGGATAGTGGCAAGGAAGAAGTCCTGGAAGGAATGATGGAGGATGTGTACAATATAGGTAAAGAAGACCTGTCTTCTGGCTTCTTTACGTTGGGTAAAACCTACGTTGTACCTGCTGGTGCCAAGTGGCAAGCTCAGTTCAATCTCACTGTTAATCCAGACAATAAGTATTATAAAAACTTCTATGTAGTTCTCTATAATGGTGACTTATCTACGGAGTATGGCGTTATTCGTTATGATAACGACTCAAAGAAAAACTCTGAATGGAACACCACGGGAACGGCTATCGACAGAAGTCTTGTTGGTGGTAATTTCACCAATTCATCAGAGGCTGATGACATCGATCCCAGTGTACAGGAAATGAATGGTAAGATTACCTTGACTGTTGACCGTTCTGATGGCGGACTCTTCATTAAGATGACGAATGGTAATTTGACGAAGACTTATACGCAAACCAAACCGTTCCCAGATGCAGAAGGTGCTAATGCCGACATCGCATGTCGCATCGGTATTGAGCAGTCGCTTGTCAGCTTCCTCTCTACTAATATCGTGCCTGTTGAAGGTTGCACTTCTGCTGAAGACAAACAGCCTGCTACGTTGACTATCTCAGGAGTTCCTGTGTCTGTTACTGTTGGCACACCTATCGAGGAAGCCATGAAAGACGTGACGGGTGTCGTTACGTTTGAAGATACTCCTGCTACAAAGGATATTACGGCTGCTGACTTGCACTTCAACGCTATTCCTGATTACAACACACCGGGTGAGAAGACGCTCGTTGCTATTTACAACAAGACCTACAAGGGTGAGAATGCTGAAAAGCCTGTTATGGCAACAGCTACGTTCAAGGTTGTAAACGAAATATCAAGCATTGAATTGACCAAGGCTCCTGCCACCTATTATTATTGCACCTCTGATGCTACGAAGAGCATGACAGACCGTAAGTTGGTTGTCAATGGTGCCGGTATGGAGGTTACGGCTACTTATGTAGATGGTAGCGTGGGTGTTGTTGATCCTGCTGCCTTGACTTATTCTCCTGCTACCGTTCCCGCAAAGGCTGGTTCTTATGACCTGACAATCACGACGGGTAATGGAAAGACCGTGACAACGAAGATTACGGTTGAAGAGTCTAAGCCTACTGCCGTTACTCCTAACCCAACCAATTTGGGTGCAGAAGATAACAGCACGGGTTGGTGGAGTGCTTTCACCGATGATATTAAAGTTCCCGCAGGTACTACATACCAAGTGAATTTCACCAACTATGCCGGTGGCAGCAACTGGAACAACTATGTGATTATTCTTCGCAAGGCCGACTTGTCTGAATATGCAGTAGTTCGTGCAGACAACTATGGTTGGGGTGCTGGCTATGATGGAAATGCTACACTTCAGTTGAGTGGTGGCCAGGCTGATTGGGCTGCATGGCTCGCAGCCATGAACGGTGCCAATTGCAAGGCTTACATCACCAACTGCGGTAACGGTACAGCCGATATCCAAATTGTGATGAACGGTGCTGATGGTAACGTGTACTATCAGTATTACCTTGGTGTGCAAACAATCGATCCAAACGACTTGCAGTTTGCGTTCACCGTTGATGGTAGCCACATCGTATTTGGTAATGCAGGTGCCAAGAGAAGATAAGATGAATACAAAAGATTCGTACTCTTAAGATTTTTTGAAAAGGAGTGGAGAACTGCCTACATGGTGGTTCTCCCTTTTTTTATTTGTTTCATAGAAAGTGAAAGTTGCCGATTTAAATTCATTACTATGCAAATAATTATAAAAAATACGGGGCTTTTCACTCTTATCCCAAATAAAATGATTAATTTTACAACATGTAAAAACCATAATAACAGATCATAATGAGAAAACTGATTCATCTACTTTTCATGACGTGTGTAGTGACGTTGTTTGTCGCTTGTAGTGGTAGTGATTCTGATGATGGGGGAGGTGGTTCTTCCAACCTGTCTGTATCTACTCCTGTAGTATCTGGTATCACAGGTTCCTCAGCTGTCGTTACAGCTACAGCTACCGGCTCAGCCATTACCAGTCGTGGTGTATGTTATGGTACATCTGCCAATCCTACCATCAATGATGCCAAGGTAACGTCATCTTCATCCAACATGTCGGTTACGCTTTCCTCTTTGAAAGCATCTACTACTTATTATGTTCGTGCATTCGTGCAAAACCGTACGGATGTGGTTTATTCAAGCGATGTCGTGTTCACTACGTTGGCTGAAGAGACAAAGCCTGATTTAAGTAAATGGGTGGCTCCCACCTACGTAGATGATTATCGGAGTATCGCCGATTGGGGAAATCGTTCCAAGTGGAATCTCGCCAATGTCCATGACCCTTCAGTGGTGAAGGCTGACGATGGCTATTATTATATGTATTGTACGGATGCAGGCTTTGGTGACCCACAGAAAGGACATGGTCATTTCCATTGCCGTCGTTCTGCCAATCTCGTAGATTGGGAATATATAGGTGCCGCCATGCCCAATACCCCAACGTGGGTTAAGACTAAGTTGAATGAGATTCGTGCCAACATGGGACTCAATGCTTCTACGGCTGATGTCAATCAGTATGGCTACTGGGCTCCCTGCGTACGCAAGGTACGTGATGGACTGTATCGAATGTATTATTGCATCGTGTTGCCAGGCACCATTGATGGAAACGGTACTTGGTCTGAGCGTTCCTTCATCGGATTGATGGAGACTGCCGACCCTGCTTCAAACAGTTGGCAGGATAGGGGATTCGTCATTACCAACTATTCCGACAAAGAACTTAATTACAAGGTGTCAGCCACCAACTATGCCAATTGTTATTTCAAGTATAATGCCATCGACCCATCTTTCATCATCACTCCAAATGGTGAGCATTGGCTGATTTATGGTTCATGGCACAGTGGCTTTGCTGCCGTACAGTTGAATGCTGAAACAGGAAAGACTGTCATTGACCCGTTACCCAATCCGTGGGGGGCAGCTAACGAGTCGGCATACGGTAAGCGAATCTTCACCCGTAAGGCTGGCGACCGTTGGCAAGGTGCTGAGGCTCCAGAGGTGGTCTATCACGATGGTTATTACTATCTCTTCATGGCTTACGATGCACTTGACGTTCCTTACAATACGCGTGTGGTTCGTTCCAAGAACATTGATGGTCCATACGAGACGATTACGGGTACAAACGTGACCAACGGTGGCGATGCATTCCCCATTCTCACACATCCCTATAAGTTTAATGGCAATGATGGATGGGTGGGTATATCCCATTGCGCTGTCTTTGATGATGGCAGTGGCAACTGGTTCTATGCCTCACAAGGCAGATTCCCCGTCGGTTCTACGTCTCAGCCCAACTGGGCTCCCAATGCCATCATGTTAGGACATGTACGTTCTATCCTTTGGACGAAAGACGGTTGGCCCACCGTGATGCCTGAACGCTATGCAGCCGTTCCGCAGGTAGCTATTTCTGAAAGCGAAATCGTTGGTACGTGGGAAAACATTGACCTTGCCTATAAATATGGAGAACAGAAATCTTCTACCACCATAACCCTTTCAGCTGATCACTCTGTAAAAGATGGTGTTTGGAAAGGCAAGACATGGTCTTTCGATGCGTCATCCAATACACTTACCATCAATGGAGTTAACCTACGTGTACAACGCGAGTGCGATTGGGAGGCTTCTCCTCGTATTTCAACCATTGTCTATGCAGGTTTCAGTGCTGACGGCAGGTCAACTTATTGGGGTAAGAAAAAGTAATGAATGAATTGGAACAATCAAGTAAGTAAAGGATTATGAACAGATGGTTGGTGCTATGGGCATTGTCGTTCTTGTGTCTTGGTGACGTGCTTGCTGCACGTGTGCTGACACCAGATTCTCAAACGTCGTCTTCTCTTACGGCTAAGAAGCGTAAGAAAGTGGCAGTGGTTCTCAGTGGTGGCGGTGCTAAGGGTGCTGCCCACGTAGGTGTGCTGAAGGTCATTGAACGTGCGGGTATTCCCATAGACATCATCGCAGGGACGAGTATGGGCAGCATTGTCGGAGGTCTTTATGCCTGCGGCTATGATGCCCAGACACTCGACTCTATCATCAGAACACAAAACTGGTCGTATCTGTTGTCTGACCGTGAGGACTTGAGTCATCAGAGCCTTCGCGACCGTGCCAAACAAAATACGTATATCATCTCTAAGACGATAGGGTTAGGCAGTCATAAGGCATCGGAGGGCGGCTTTATCGTGGGAAAAAACTTGGCTGATTTGTTCCAGAAACTCACTGCTCCTTACAACGATTCCATCGACTTCAATAAGCTGCCCATCCCCTTTGCTTGTGTGGCTACCAATATCGTTGACAATACCGAATATGTCTTCCATAGTGGCGTGTTGGGACAAGCCATGCGAGCCAGTATGGCTATACCAGGTGCCTTCTCGCCTGTATATATGGGCGACATGGTATTGGTGGATGGTGGCTTGCAAAACAACTTCCCTGTGGACATTGCCAAACAGATGGGAGCAGACATCGTGATTGGCGTGTCGGTGCAGGAAGAACTCAGGAAAGCAAACCAACTGAAAACCACTACCAGCGTATTGCTCCAGATTGTTGATGCCAACTGTAAAAACAAGTTTGAGGAAAACCTTAGCATGACGGACATTCCTGTTCTCGTGGATGTGAAGGGGTATAGCTCTGCCAGTTTTAATCCTGCTGCCATCGACTCGCTCATTCATCGGGGCGAGGCGGCTGCCATGAAGCATTGGGACGATCTGGTGGAACTGAGTTATCAATTGGGCGGATTGAAGGGTAAGCATCTTAGTTCCAGACAGCCACAGAACAACATCTCTTTGGAGGAACGCTATCAGATCAAACAAGTGAGATTTGAGAACATGACGAAGATGGACGAGTTGTTCCTGCACAATAGGTTTAAGTTGAATGCAGGAGACAGCATTGATGCCAACCGTGCCAATATCATCACCACGTCTATCCGCATGGACTTGTTTTATAAGAGTGCTACCTATGCCTTCGCACCAACAGAAAACGGGAACGACAAAGACGTGATAGTGACATTTACTGCTGGTACCAAAAAGAACAACGAGGTAAACCTGGGGTTGCGCTTCGACAATGAGGAGATGGTGGCGTTACAAGCCAATGCCGACTTCCCCTTGCATTTCAAGATACCCACGCACCTGGATCTCACCCTTCGTCTTGGTAAACGCATCATGGCAAGGGCTGACTTTGCCATACAGCCACGCAGCTACCTTCGCCCAACGCTTTCTTACGTCTTTCGGCACAATGACATCAGCCTCTATAAGAATGGTGTGCAGAGCTATAGCTTGACGTACAACCAGCATACCGTGGAATTGCAATTGATTAATTTCAACGTGCGTAATTTCAATATCAATGTAGGAGGGCAGTGGGATTACTATCATTACAACAACCTCCTTGTCAACTATCGCCCAGAGTTGCATATAGACATGCTGAACAACGAACATTTTTTCAGCTACCATGCACAGGTGGATTACAACAGTGAAAACCATTGGTTCTTCCCCACCAAGGGAGCAAAGCTCAGATTAAAGTTCGGTTATTACACTGACAATTTCGTCAAGTTGAATGGTTCCATCGGTATGCGAGAGTTTAGTGGCTTATGGCGAATGTCTTTCCCTTTGGGCACAAGGTTGTCGTTCCAGCCCATGGTTTACGGTCGTTTCATTTATGGCAATTCCGTTCCTATTATCCTCAACAATGTTGTTGGAGGACCGTTCTTCTCTCATTACGTGGCTCAGCAGTTGCCGTTTGCGGGCTTGGGTTACATAGAAGGGGCAAACAACAAGTTCTTGGCGTTGCAATTGCAAGGGCTGTTGAACATTACCAAAAACAATATCGTCCAATTGAGGGTGGTGGCTGCGCAAGATGCACCAAAGGAGCGCGAATTGTTTAAGCACAGCACCCTGCTTGGCACCACGTTCAGCTATTGTTACACCACTTCCTTCGGTCCTATCTGTGGTTCCGTTGGCTATAGTAATGTATCTAAGAAGTTTTACTATTTCGTTAATTTCGGATTTGAGTTCTGAGAGGTAGAGGTGAGGGAATAAATGTTGAGTGTTTAGCGTTTAGTGTTTAGTGGATAAATGTTGAGTGTTTAGCGTTTATTGATGAATATTTACGGCTGCTTGATCCTCAATCACAAAAGCATATCTCATGCTTCTTGCTTCTTACTTTCTCACCTCTCATTTTGTCCTACAAATTCTGAATTTACCCCCTAAAATACGGGCATTTTTTCAA
>AUXO012487487.1_pt1 | contig 16650 bp, 12 predicted proteins | sample 768731 | NCBI WGS metagenome assembly AUXO01 (sample SAMN02715735, study PRJNA202380) | gut metagenome | biome: sheep rumen | host: Ovis aries | place: New Zealand: Palmerston North
ACCCAGCCATTCTTGGCCTGGCTGTCTTCCATCATGCGGACAGCTCCAGGTATGTCCTGAATTTCAGAGGGCTCTTCGATGACGTCCGCTGTGGTTTCTCCGGAGTTGACGGCATCCGTACTGTCGGCTGCTGCATCAGTCTCCTCACCTTCCACGGCGCTTTCAGAAGCTTCGTCCTTCTTCTCCGATTCTTCTCCTGCTGCCGCCTGATCACCCGTGCCATCTTCGGTAGTGTCGGAGGGGTTTGTCTCCACACCTTCCTGTACTGTTGTTCCATCTTCAGAATCCTGCTCTCCTTCAGCATTCTGCTCACCTTCAGGAGCCTGCTCCTCTCCGGAATCCTCCTGTTCTTCCACAGCTTCCTTCTGATCATCCCCGGACTGCTGGTCACTTTCAGTATCCGGGCTCTCTACGTGTTCTTCATCGGCGCCATGGTTTTCTTCAGAATCCTGCTCTCCCTCAGAATCCTGTTCACTGCTTTGATCCGTTTCGCCCTCCCCTTCAGACTTCTGTTCTTCAGCAGGGGCTTCCTTCTCTTCTGCAGGTGCGCTTTCGTGCTCTTCCTGCGCCGTTTCATTCTCCTGCTCCACAGCAGTCGAAGTGCTGGTGTCCGTTTCCGCTGCACCGACATAGGTTACAGCAGAGGACAGGGTCAATCCCGCTGCCAGAATCACTGACAAAATCCTGGGCAGGATACTTCCGTTCTTTTTGTGGTACATACAATACCTCCTTGTTTGTCCTTTGTTCTTTCCGTTCTTTTATAACAGTATGAGCACTATGATTGGAGAGTTGACACAGGATGCTCATCTGAAATAAACAAAATGGTGAGCGCTGTTATATGTGTCTTTCCATGATACTATTTCAATTAATTTTCCTGATGTCAGTTGATCTCATCTATATCATCCAGTTTTCCATTTGCGTCGAAATGAAGCCGTGCTTCACTTCCGTCTTCAAAAGAGAAATCAACCCATTTATTCGTAACCATTACACCGTCTGAGCCCACGTAATAGTAGGGATCTTTCATGGATCCATCTGATCCGACGGTATAAATAAGTGTATCTGTCGCCATCGCGCCGGAGCTGTCCATCCAGTACCATTTTCCGGAGGAGCTCACCCATCCGGTCACCATTGCCCCGGAGGAATTCAGATAATACCATTTACCAGACAGCCTGATCCATCCGGTTTGCATGATGCCGCTGCTGTTCATGTAATACCATGTTCCGCCGATTCTCTGCCATCCGGTCAGCATAACGCCGGAACCGTTCATGTAATACCACTGGCCGCCAATCTTTTGCCATCCGGTCAGCATAACGCCGGAACCGTTCATGTAATACCACTGGCCGCCAACTCTCTGCCACCCGGTCAGCATGATGCCGGAAGAGTTCATGTAATACCATTTTCCGGCCACCTTGGTCCAACCGGTATGCATATGTCCGTCAATTTCATCTAAGTAGTAATAGTAACCTCCTACCTTCCGCCAACCGGTCTGAAGAACCCCGCTGCCGGTGAGATAATACCATTTTCCTTCAATTTTGTGCCAACCCGCGCCGGTAACCATATATCCGTCACTACCCAGATAATATGTTGCATTGTACCGGCTGGATGAATACCAGAAGTTCCTGTATTTATTACCGTTGTTGTCAGTTATGTACCATCCCCGGCTGTCCTGATACCAGTAATCATCTGCATCTTTAAAAACAGCTTCCTGCTCCTGTGCCGGCTCTTCGATGATAACTCCTTCAGCGGTGGTATTGGGTATTTCTACCGATACTTCTGTTGTTGCCCCGGCGGCAGTTGTTATCTCCTCTGTACTTTCGATATCAGAAGATTCCGTCTCCTCTGCTTCCTCCTCGGCGTCTGCGCTGGAAGTCACTTCGAAGTCTGCGGTTACACCTGTTACTTCCTCTCCTGCAGATGCATTCTCCTCTTTTGAAGATTCATCTTTTTCATCTTCAGCCGTTTCTGTCACGGAGGGCTGATCAGCGGAATCATCAAGAGATACGGTGTCCTCCTGATGATCCTCTTCAATGCTGGTTCCTTCCGGCGTCACCGTTTCAGACACCGCACTCTCTTCATCGGCTTCGTCAATGGTCTCAACCACAGCATCGGTGGCTTCTGTCTCTGCAAACACATTCATCGTACACAGTGGGAAGCACATTGACATCGTTAACAGTAACGCACACAGTCTTTTTTTCTTCATAGCCGTTCTACCTCCTGAAAATACAAAAAGACTTAACAGGTACCAAACTAGCATTTGCACGGAGAAAATACTCCTTTTACTATATAATCCACATAAGTATCTTCTTACCGATTCTGCAGATGATAATCACTGCATGGCGCCATTTGCGCTGAAGGAATACCACATCCCATTAATTTTTTGACGACTGGTCTGCATAACGCCGGAGGCGTTCATGTAATACCATTTGCCGGACAGGTATTTCCACCCCGTCACCATCGCGCCGGAGCCATCCAGGTAATACCATTTGCCGGACAGGTATTTCCACCCCGTCACCATCGCACCGGAGCCATCCAGGTAATACCATTTGCCGGACAGGTATTTCCACCCCGTCACCATCGCACCGGAGCCATCCAGGTAATACCATTTGCCGGATATTTTGACCCAACCGGCCTGCATCTCTCCATCTGAATTAAAAAAATAGTAATCTCCGTCAATGAAATTCCATCCGGTTACAGCTGCATGGTCATCACTGAAATAGTAGCTTTTTCCATCACTACTTCGATACCATCCCGTTACCGGTCTGACGACGTGGTCCATGTGCTGTTCATGATCCGGACTCTCTCCTGAACCCAGCACTGCATACAAAACATCCCCGCCTGCAGCAGGATCAAACGCAGTTTCAATCAAAGCATTGATCAAAACGGTATGTCGATCGTCCCGAGAACACACAAAAAACGCTGCTGCACTGGAATAGTCTGAAGCCCACATCCATCCATCGAGATGATAATCATGTCCTTCCCCGCACAGGTCTGTAGCCTCCTCATTTCCCGATACATATGGGTTTAACGACAATGTCAACTCTGTTTCGCTGAATACCTCTCTTGCATCATCATCGTATGTATAGGTAACAATTCCGGCTGAAGGAACCTTCAGGATATAATAAGTATCAACATCCCCGTCAGAAGCTCCTGTCAGGAACAAGCGGTCAGGATAACCGGCTGCACCGGTATCACAGTTGGTAATGTCTGTCAGATAGTTTTTCCCATCCTCCATCGTGACGAGGTTCCACATATGGTCTCCGCCATTTATTGTGCCCGTCACCGAGCACACACGAATATTGTTCTGGAAGGATGAAAGATCGCAGAGATACTGGAATGACTTCGAATAGCCTTCACAGACCACGTTCGTAGCAGAATCATCATCAAAGACCCATATAATCTGCCAGGGGTTTCCGTATGCCGTATTCTCCTCTGCCACGGCATAATTATAGGAGACACGTTCGCATATCTCATCGCGGTAGGCTGCCAGCTTATCATAATCACTTTTGGCGCTGTGACTGGATACGATGTCGGAAGCGGTCTGTACTGCACTCGTGATTCCGGCTCCATAACTGGTGTTCAGTGTATAATCCGACACCGCATATTCCATAGCAACAGGAAAGCGGATGCTCAGGGGTCCGGTAATACTGAGCACATTCCCTCTCAACGAGAATCCATACCCGGTATATTTTGTGCTCTGTGTTTTGTCGTACCAATAAAGCTCATAAGGGCAGTCTGCCAGCAATGTTTTGATTACCAGAGGTATGTCCAGCAAGAGCTGCTCATTGACAGCACTTTTGGCATCCGGAGATATCACAGTTCTGCCATCCACTACTGAAGTCAGCGAAGAAACCCCAAGTTCATCTGCTGTCCAGCCTGTTTTCTCGATTCCCAGCTCTGAAAAATCCAGAGTGAATTCTGTCGAATTCTCTTCACCTGCTGCAACTAAGGAAATCCGGCGATAGACTTCCGCATAGACAGGAATGTTCATCCCTTTCAGCTTCGAAGCGTTACTTCGCGGTGCACGCAGCATTCCTCCGGACCGGCGCAGCTGTTCCTTTAATTTCTGGTCCGCATACAGGTCCAGAAGCTCCGAACTATCCTCCCCCCGGCCTTCGGGAAAAAAATCCTCTTCTGTCGGACCTTCCGTCAAATACACCGGCTCTTCCTGCTCCTCAGGACCAGTGCTCTCTTCTTCTACACTTATATTCTCTTCTCCGCACGAGGAATATATTTCCACAGATGGCATTTCACCTGATAAGTCATCTTCAGGATCTGAGAATTCGATATCCATCCCATTCTCAGAATCACGCAAGGGCTCAATATCTTCATAGCCGGAGTTTTCCTCCTCGACTTTTTCCACCTCTACAGTGATAACATCTGAATCATTCTCCTGATCATCCGGTATCTGAACAGCCAATACCGATAGACTGAATGAACTGATCAAGGCAATATTTATAAGCAAATAGGCCGCATATCTTTTAAATCTTTTCATCTCAAATCCTCTTAAGATAGTGCCATTTTGCCAGTGGCTCATTCCGGGAGTATCAGATTGGTTAAATGATATCATTTCAGCAAACAGTATAGCAAGACCCCCCGATTATCCGGCAAGGCTTATACTGTTAAGTGATCTTAACCAATTTATCGTGATCGTAGTCTATCTGATATATGGAATTGTCCATTATGTCTCCCGGTTCAGCAAATAACTCCCTGAATTCGCTTTTAAAGTACTCGTCGCACTGCATGATAGCAACCCATTTATATTTATGCTCTCCAAACAACTCCTTCCTGAAATCTTCAGCATGCATCTCTTTGTAATACATGTTTTCCGGATCCGCCTTATCTACAAAGCACCAATTGTAGTTATTCCCTGCTGTCGATTGCAAGGTCAGTTCAGGACGGAGCATAAATTTTACATATAGGTAATGCGTACCGGTATTGGACTGGGAGATAAAATAAACCTGATCTCCAGGCTCACCAATTGCCTTCAGTTCTTCACTTATATAATCTGTATATTTCCTTTCTTGTTGTTCTCCATACGGGTAATAACGAGTCAAATACAGATATGTTGTAGATAAGGGCGATGCAAGTCCTGTGACCACCAATGAGACAAGTATCAAACTCCGGTGTAGTGTGTGTTTTTTGCATTCAAGAAATACGATCACCAGTATTTCGAGTAGCAGCATACAAAACAAAGTGTTTGTATATCTCTCAAAAGATGCAAGCGTTTCAGCTTCTGTTTTAACAAATTTATCGACATAGACACCGCCCAGTCCAATGAAGTAGACACCCATACAGAAAAAGCTGACAAGTATACCTACGCAAATCCTTTTATTATCTCTTTTTAAACAGCATATGCATATACATATTAGCACCAGGCCGAGCAAGAGCTGTATGTAACTGACCTGAACTAATCCACTCACCAGACTGATCTGCCTGGTAAACAGCGCGGTTCTGAATGCTTCGATACACGTGTTCTTATATGATTCACTGTATGTTTCGAAGCCTGACAATACCTTAAAGTATTTTCCCCACCTGACCCGGTCCGGTTTGGGATCAATAACATGATATGCCCGGATAATCATAGTCCAGCTAAGTTTTCCTATGACAACAAGTAATGCAGCAACGAGCACTTTCGCATGTTTTCTTTGTCCCGTTTCAATTATGATGAAATATAAAAGTCCGAATATAGAAAAGAGAAGTCCCATATCTTTCGTTAATACCGTCGCAGGCAGCAGGATACAAAAGTATAAAAACGAATATTCGGGGACATCCTCGTACATTACAAGCAGAAATAAAACTGCTCCCTCACACGCCAGGAAAGGGTCGATCATGAGCCTGAAAAAAACACCTCCAAAAAACACCGTCACTGCCAGGCATACAGTTAACAGAAATGCAGCTGCATATTGAACATTTTTTAAAGAGAGGGGCGATTTGGTGCGAAATTTGGATTCTAATTTAGTTTTATTTCTGAAACAGCCTGATACAAAAGGTAGAAACAGGGAGAGACATACCATGTGATAAGTCAGAAACATCAACCATTCAGAAAAAGTTTTCCGGGAAATGAACAGATAATATTTCTGTATAATGAACTGAATCAATGCCATCATCGGCGGATATGTTGGAAAAGACGAATTTGTAGAGGGATCAGTATAAAAGACATCATTATAAGTCAATACTTTGACACAATCCAGCCAATGTCCCGGATCATCTGTTCCTGTTACAAGCTGTCCATAATCACAGACTATGAACAACAGAAAGAAAAATAAGTAACATAGAAAGGCAGCATTGATGAATGAGCGAATACCGACACCAACGGTTCCGTTTCGCAGAGACACAACAAGCCCTGTCAGCCAGCATGTTGCCACAATTATACCTACGATTACAATCCCGGATTTCAGGGATCCTGCCAGACCACATACATATACTATAATTCCATAAAGAAGAACTGCGACAGGCGTAACTTCACCAAACTCTTTATGCAGAACAAATGCTGCACAAAAATCTCCCGAAAAAAGTACGATGAAAAGAACTGCGCTTCCGATTATTAAACTCATTTCACCTAAGACACTTCACTTTATAAAATATTTTTCTACAGTAAGTGACTGCAATACTATTTTTAGAAATCAGTAAAAGAAAGAGATATAAAAAACCAGATACTAAAACTTGCAAAAATAACCGTAATAACATATTACGAATATTTCCCAAAAGCCGGCACGCTATTATAATACCAATGCAGGAAAAAACGACAGACCCGTTATCTCTGTCAATCAGCCGGAATGTTAAACACTTTTTTGAGTAGATAAGGCAGATAACACACATGATTGCTTCCGCCATGATTGTTGTCAACGCTGCAGCATTAATACCTATTACCGGTATAAGAATAAAATTAAAAACTACGTTTACCACCGCACTCAGAAGGGATGCATACAGAATAATTAATTCCTTTTTATTCGGCAGCAACACACAATTTGTGCACAGATAAGCAAAAATAGAAAACAATATACTAATACTAAGCAGACGTAATGCTCCGCCTGCTGAACTATACTTGCCGCTTGCGATCAAACAGATGACATCGTTACTGGTCAGAAACAGCCCTACAACTACAGGTATCAGAAATACAACTATTGTGTGAGATGTAATGTTAAATAAATTCTCGGCACGTTTACGTTCCTCTCTCATAAACAAGATAGAGAAACGGGGTACCAATACAGCGAGCAGAGCAACCAGCAGATTCTTTATTATTGTGTATATTTTGACGGCAGTGCTGTAGAGTCCTACTTCATAATCTCCCGCAAGGAAGCCCAGGATAATAACATCCGAATTAACATAAATCGTAATCGTTACAGTAGAGGCAAAAATTACCAAAATAGGTTTTATATGCTTTATAAGACTTTTACTTAATGAAAACGTAAAGCCGATATATTTTTTCCTGACATAAAAGAAATTAACGATATGCGCTCCAGATAAAGCAATAGCGGTAATAATAACATATGTATAATAATCGTCTGCAGTTTTGACCAAAACCAGTGTTGCTATCAGGGAAAAAAACTGAAACATTATTGTACGGATTGCAATAAATGTAAAGTCCTCATATATATTGCATATCCAGCCCACGCCTATCGTTGTGCTGATGATCTGGGCACTCATAATCAGGATCGACCAGAAATACACCCTTATCTTAGGTTGGAACAGCATTAACAGCAGCAAAGCCAAATATACAATGATTGTTGAAATCATATTGATAGAAAACACTTCTGTAGTGAAGTTTTTCATTTCTTCTGTGTTTTCTCTGTACTGCGCTCCTTCTCGAATAGAATAATTCGATACGCCCAGACCAGCGAACAGAAGGCCATAATTGACGATTGATGCAGAAAAGTTAAACGCCCCGATCGATTCAACTGAGAGTACCCGGGAGACATACGGAAATGTAATGATTGGAAATACGATACTTGCAATAGTTTTAATTACATTTAACGCTGCATTTTTTTTTGCTGAACTGTAGACCAAAAAGGTGCCTCCAATCTTTTCCTTTCCCCCAACGAATCAGTTTTTCTCTAACTCCCCAAGTTTCTCCAGAACATCTTTAATCGCATCCAGATAACCAGTGCCCCACTTCTTATCAGGCTCGAGATAACCCCCTTCGCTCCATTCATTCCACGCAAATATTACAATTGTATCAGACTTATACACATCTCTTGCGCGTATAACCTGCTTTTCAAAATATTTCCGGAATTTCTCGGGAGAAGCTCCCAGAATCACTTTTCCGTTTCTGGCTCTTCTAGGGGTATTATCCCAGTCAGTAAATGCTCCGGGGATGTATCGTGAATAATCATCATGCTTGATCGAAAGTATTTTCTGCCAGTCAGAATCATAATCTCTGATATATTTGACACCTTCTGTCAGTTCATCTTTATCAGTTCTCCTGTTCCTTCTCTTCAAAAGCTGATTGACAAAAGGTATTCTGTTTCTGATTGTCTGTGTGATATAACTTCTCCTGTAACGCTTGAGTTCCTTTTCGAAATCATCCTCCAGTCGTTCGACCAGACTAGGCTGATATTCCACGCCCTGATCAAACAGATTCTTCAACCTATCACTCATATAGCACATTGTTTCAGCGCAGAGATATTGGAAGGAAATTCCCTTAAATCCATTCTTTTTTGCGAGTTCATCCCATCTCTTTAAAGTATACTTCATGAGCTTTGGCGGTATTGCAATCGGATTATAGATATTTAGTATCGGACGTCCGTCTATCTTAATGTATCGCTCATCTTTGAAGAATTTTAAGAAATAGTAAAAATGATTATCAATATCTTTTCGGTCGCTGTAATTGTGTTCTATAAGAACACGCGGATTTGTCTCGCCTTCCCAAACTGTCGTCCAGCGCTCATTCGCCCAACAAAGGTAATAGCGAAAATCAATCTCTGTATGCATGAGATATTGTTCGATGGGTTTTTCGAGAAGACATTTTCCATTAAACCAATAGTGATAAAAGCAGAATCCATAAATACCATGTGACTTGGCCAGCTCTGCCTGCCACTTCATCACATTGATATCAGTCAGATCATAGTAGTTATCATCAAGAGGCTCACGTGGTTGATACTGTCCATCAATATAGACCTGCCCTCGTTTTAAGGATGTCCACTCCGTATAACCATTTCCCCACCACGCATTGTTTTCTTTAATCTCATGATATTGGGGCAAGTAAAGCGCAATAACTTTCATGCTGATCCCTCCAAATATATAACAGATATTACAATTCTTTCCGCTATGGCTTAATATATTTTTTCTTTCCTCGCAATTATATCCGCGATAACTATTCCAAAATAGAAAACGTGAGACACGAAATTAGTAAGGTGCGCAACAAAGAAAAGCCCTGTAAAAACAACACAGCAACACCACACATAATTGTCGATTTTCTTAGCCATAAGGTTCAGAATACAAAGAGCCTCAAGAATTACACCTACCACACCGTATTTATAGATTGTGTCAACAAATCCGGTAATATACCACTCATAATTGTGTTGATCACCATACCCGAATAGCAGTGTACTGCCATTCATATTACCAATAGCATCCTCCCAGTTATGAGTCCTGCCCGCAATAGCATTATACCCATCCACGGAAGAGAAAATACGTTGCAGAGCGACCTTAAAAAACGGGATCTGTAACAGTACGAGGAGAGCAACTGCAGCCAATGGAATCCACTTAAGCCAGCTGAGGATTTTTCTATAGAGCGACTGGTTATTTAGAATGACATACCATGCAAAAACACCAGCGGTCAGTACAATTCCCATCCCCGACGTTGTGAATATACACCCCATCCCGATCAAAATAGCCCTATTTAGTTTTATTTTCTGCTGCCCGCCAGGAAACAGAGTAGAGATTAAACCATAAATACAGTATTGTGTGAAGTGAGAAGGTTCCAGAAACAGCGCGCTTGGCCTATATAAACCGCTAACTTCTGCAAATACGAAACTATTCCTATATTCCTCATAAATCAGTTGTTGAGGTATATACTGCAACCGGATATGTAAAAAATAGTACGATACCAGCTGTGTCATCAACAGCACAACATTTAACAGAGAATAAATCTCAATGATGTTTCTGATTTTTCGTGAATTGATGGATCCCTTCATCATTCCGTACAAATGCAGGAAAGCTGAACATCCCAACATAATACGACTGATATTTCCTTCAAAACGAAGAATCAAATATCCATAAAACAGGAAAAAGAATACTGCAGTTGAATTTCGTACATATACTCCTTTGAGAATATAATAAAAAGCATATGGAATGAATCCCAATAAGATTACAGTCCCAAAGCTCAAGTTGAGTCCCGGTACCCATAAGAGATACAGCACGGGTAACAGAGCAATACTGATATGATAAAAAGCGCCAATGAGTCCCAACGGCCGGAAGGATCTCCAAAACTTTGTTATTCGAATCACTGTTTTTGACCTCAACTAAAGGCTTCAAATATTGTGGTCGCTGTCGAGATAAAAAGCCTCAAATACATGATGGCTTTTCTGTTCTTCAATAGGCGGTAATTGCATATAGTTTCCATAATATGCTTTCAACCAGGTATCATACGCAGCTGGAGCGGGATATTTCTTACCCTCAAATTCAATTTCAATGAAGTTTTCGAAGAGGCTTCTTGGTATTGTTAGGTATCTGGTATCGTAAGGATCCGCAAAGTCGCAAACAAATTCGTTGTATTTGTTTTCGTATTTTTTTGCATTTTTATCCAACATTCTGTTGACTCTGCTTTGGGGCATTCCGCTCAAAAATGCAGCTCCGAGACGGTACATCAACTTCTTTGGTTGCGTCATCCCATCTCTCATTGGCAACTGCAGTCTCCTGATTCGCCCGAGTAAGTCTCTCTTTTTGAACATTCGTTGTTTCTCATGTTCATCATCAGGCGCGTTGTCATACGGAAAAACATCAACGTACACAGATGATCGAATTCCTTCACTTCCATACTCGAGTAATACAGTATCAGTCCTGACAAGCTTTCCAAAAGGATACCGATGGTCAGGGTTGTTTTGTGGGGTAAATAGTTTGTACCTTCTGTCTGTCTGCTCGTTGAATAACTTTTCTGCTATAGAATAGTCTTCTCGCAACATTCCTATATCAATATCGTCATCCCAGGGAATATATCCCCCATGGCGTACAGCACCAAGCAATGTACCATAATCAAGCCAGTAATGAATATTGTTTTTTTTGCAAAAAGCATCAAATTGATCCAGGATTTCTATCTGGATTAATTTCAGTTCTCTTATATCTATCTGTCTCATATAAGTTCCCGGGGCCGAGCCTAATTATTTCTCGCCAAATCTTCATATTGATGAAAAACATTCTTTTCCATTTGTTCCAGAGAATAACTGCCAACAGCATCTGCTCTGGCCTTTTTGGCTATAGCTATCATGTCTGCCCGGTTGTAATATAGGAACTGTATCAAATCCGAAAGGTCTGTTTCGCTCTGATAATCAAAGACATAACCGTTTCTGCTATTTTCTATAATTTCTGTGTTTGCTCCTGTATTACTTACCACTGGGCACAGACCAGCCGCCATATATTCCACTGTTGCCAATCCAAATCCTTCGCCTCTGGAACAGTTCAAACCAATATCATAGTTTTTTAATATCTGTCCGACATCATTCCGATATCCATGCAACTTCAAATGCAATTGATATTCACGTGCCAGCTTTCTCAAGGACGACACATATTCTTTTGATCCTTCACCTATACAGTCAAGGTACAAATGTTCTTTCACATTTGCGGGCAGCCGTGAAAGCTTTTCAATTACGGCCAGTTGACCCTTCGCCGGGACAAGATGACCTACTATAACAAGTTTCAGTATTTCTTTGTCATCATATTTTGTCTTAGGCTGAATTGAGTTGAGATCGATGCCATTGCGGATGACAGACATTTTTTTTTCCGGCAGTCCATTCTCTACCCATTCTCTTGCGACTGTGGCGGAGATAGCTGCAAACCGGTCCGCATGACATGCCATCCATTCCATCTGATTATTCTTTAGAAAAGACAGCTGATAATGTGCTTTGAACAATTCCTGTATATGCCATAGATGTGGAATCTGATATTTTTCTGATAGAATTCCTCCGAGAAGATCTCTTGTAAGATTCGTGTGGATCACATCAATTGATTTTATATCAACATGAGACTCAACAAATCTACATGCCTTTGTTGTAAGATATTCTGCTTTGATCAGCCATATATTGCGTTTAATCTTATCCAATGTCCTGACAGACATTTCTTTATACACAAAAAAGGTAAACGGGACAACATAGTATTTGACATCGAGCTTACTGCATGCTTCAGAGACAACCCCTTGATGGGCACAAATAACAGTATAATTAATATTATTTTTTACCCCTGCCTTGATCAGATTGATTGCTATAATCTCCGAGCCGTACTTATTTCCTTCTCCGCCAACAATGTAGAGGACATTCATATGCACTCCTTATCCGTTCACAAGGATACTTTGATCAAACCGGCTATAGATTTCTCCATCTTTCGCCACTTTCTTTCCATAATAATCGCAACGTTCTCCCATAAGGAGTCTAAGAAGTGCCTCGCTGCTGTCTGCTCCCGCCTTGATACTCAGTGGAGCTCCCCCGCCAAATCTTGGATTGATTTCAATATAATAATCTTTCCCTGAAGCAGTCTCTCGTATCAATTGAATCGTCATAGGTCCACAGGGCTTAAACGCGGCAACAATCGCCTCTACCTCAGAAATAATTCTTTTGTCCTGACAAATCTGTGTTTTCAATACCTCTCCAGATCGTACTGCCAGTCTGATGCGAGGAGTAATGTATATAGGAATGCCATTGAAGTCACAAAAAACATCTACAGTATATTCTTCCCCTCTGATAAAAGGCTGTACTATATAGTCTGGAACCATTTTTGAAAGCGTTTCCAGTTCACTGGAATCCGAGACCTTATAAGCATTAATGCTTGAGCTTCCATCCTTCGGCTTAATAAAAGCCGGATATCCCTTATCGTATTTCTTATAATCATCTACAGGCTGTGGATAATCCACCCCTGCTTTTTTGAAGAATTCTCCTGTCAGTCTCTTATCCCTGCAGATTCTGATAGCATCCGCAGAACTGACTATAACTCTTGTATTTCCAAATAACTCTTTGTTTTCTGCCAGAATCTGAAGATCCGTATCAATCGTTGGGATCAGTGCATCTATACCATTGCCCTCGCAATACTCCGTCAGAAACGGGATGTACTCAGGATCGCTTATCCTCGGGGTACGCACTTTTCTATCACAAAAGAATAAAGCCGGTGCTGAAAGAGAAATATCTGCTCCTATTATTTCCAGTTGCAAACATGCTTTCTGCGCCGCAGTTCTAAATGATTGTACGAGTTCAACCCTGCGTCCAACGCTAGTAAATAGAATTCTCATGTCTTTCTCCACTGACCTACCTTCTCTTTATTACGCCCACTAAAGAGGAGATCGTATTAATCATCCAATATTGATGGTGATATAGTGCCCAGGCAATAACTTTCCTGTATGCCTCAAGATGGTTGAGTGAAAAATCTTCTCGAAACATCTCATCCTCAGAGAGCATTTTCAGATACTGTTTTTTGCTAACCGGTGATTTCGGTGGCATGCTCCTGACTTTGACTGCCGCAATACAAATATCTGTGATATAATTAGCTTTTATTAAACTATCCGTGAATTCAGACTTGTACTTCCATCCCTTTGAATAATTGATAACGCTCCTGTGAAGAAACCGAATACTATTGTAAAAATTCACAACATCATAGTGTTTACTGGCGCTGTTTTGATTCTGTACTCTCCAATAATAAAAAGTATCCTGTAAATACATTACCTTGGATGCTCTTGAGAGAATCGGAAGAATCAATAACGGGCCGTCTCTAAGCATCCGATAGTTCTCCGTATATTCAAAATCTCCGTCAAACAACTCCCGTTTAAATACCATCATCCAGATATGATGCAGATTCTTGCTTTTCAAATACTCATCATATATTACTTGGAGTTTTTCTCCTTCAAATAACTCCTTGTCCGCGAAAGGAATGTTGCACAGGAGATGCCCGGTCTCTATATTATCAGTCGCATTGAAAATGATTAAATCACATTCATACTCACAAATACGATCTCTGATTGTTTCAAACGCGGTTTTCGACACAATCAGGTCGTCATTGTCCATTACATATAAATACTTTCCATGAGACGCATTAATACCGTTCCTTTTTGCAATATAAACTCCCGTATTTTTCTGATGAATTACCTGTATCTTTTCAGGATACTTCCTCTTCCATTCATCACAGATTTGTACACTTCGGTCCGTTGACTCATCATCTACCAATATCAGTTCGTAATCCGTACATGTTTGAGCAAAAACCGATTCTATACATTCATTCAGATATTTTTCACTGTTATATACTGGAATTACAACTGAAAAGAAGGGATTATTTACACTACTCACCATGACCACTCCCTCTAAATTCAGACATAACATCAGCAGTACCGTTTCCAATACCTTCTCTTTTCAGAACTGTTAGTATTGTCTTTATAATAATGGCAGCATCCATGCGAAAGCTGATATTTTCAACATATCGAACATCCATATCAAACTTTTCTTCCCAGCTAATAGCATTTCTACCATTTGCCTGTGCATACCCTGTTAAACCGGGACGAACCAAATGTCTCTTTCGCTGATGCTCATTGTATAAAGGCAAATACTTTACCAGCAGCGGACGAGGTCCGACAATGCTCATATCCCCTTTTAAAATGTTAATTAATTCCGGCAACTCATCCAGAGATGTTGAACGAAGTCTTTTCCCGAATTGTGTCAGCCTTAATTCTTTTGGGAGTAATTCACCGTTCTCATCTGTTTCATTGGTCATTGATCTAAACTTATAAAGTCGAAAAATAACTTCCTTTCCAGTCAGAGGATCAATCTTACCTGGTCTTTCCTGTGTGAATAAAACCGGGGATCCCAATTTCATCCGAACCAATATGGCAACTATTGCAAATACAGGCGATAAAATGATTAACGCCAGCCCGGATAGAATTATATCCAATGGCCTTTTAATATAATGTTGATACATTTATTCGCATCCTCTCGTGCCTTTTTTATTATTCATCTGGTTCCAACACCATTTTTCTAATTCCACCGACATTTTATGTCCATATGGGGTCAAGTGCTCAGGATAAGTCATCTCTTTCTTTCTTCGAACAAAGAAATCATCAAATGTACCAATCACCTTAGCCGGCACTCCGACAGCAATGGAATTGTCAGGAATATCTTTATTAACAATGCTGCCGGCGCCTATTATCACTTTTGAACCAATTCTGACATCACACAGAATTGTCGTATTAGAACCCACAAAAACATTGTCACCTATTTCAATACATCCGATTTTTTCTCTGATATAGTCTGGCCCTTGAAGATTCGCATAATTATTGAGACAGAGGTGAATTGCATCATGGGGCACAAGCAACACTTTCGCAGCGAGATGAACATTATTTCCTATGGAAATCAACCTGGGATACAACGGGATTTTTCGCTCAACAATTGTACAGTTGTCTCCTACATGATAAAAAATATGGTGCCGCTTCAAATAGTCTGCCCTGTCACCGCTCGAGAAAATCATCATCAGTCGCAATGAATGCCAGCCCCGTTTTAATGTTTGTATGTTCATAATCGCTCCGCTGCATACCCCATCTATCAATGCACTCTATGCTAAAACTTAAGGCTTACCTTATATGAAACAACGATGGATGATCTTGATCACAATTTCCTGTTCTTCTGGCGTCATCTTGTTATCGCTGGGCAGGCAGAGGCCCCTGCGGAAGATGTCAGCGCCGACATCTGTGCCGGTTCCGGCGATATAGGCGTTGCTGCGCCCTCGGCCGTTGCCCTCTACCGTTATGAAGGCATGAGACTGGTAGATCGGCTGCATGTGCATGGGTTTCCAGATGGGTCGTCCCTCGGCATGAAAGGCAGTGAGTGCATCCAGAATCTCCTGCGGGGAGCTCTTGCCGGGTACGCTCTGGTAGAGATAATCCCGTTCTCCGCGCACCTGGGGAGCCATGGCATCCTCATCGATCAGCATGCAGGAGAGCCAGAAATTGGGCTGACTTTTCTCCTCATCCCAGGGATTCATGGAGACAGGGAGGTCCTTCAGGCCCTCCTTATACCGCTCGTAAATGGCGCGCTTCTGGGCAATGTGCTCGTCCAGATAAGGGATCTGGCCGCGGATGACACCGGCGATGATGTTGCTCATGCGGTAGTTGTAGCCAATCTCCTCGTGCTGATACCAGGGAGCTGCCTCCCGGCTCTGGGTAGACCACTTGCGAACCTTATCGGCATCCTCCCCGGAGTCGGTCAAAAACATGCCTCCGGCAGAACCGGTGATAATCTTGTTGCCGTTGAAGGAGATGCAGTTGTAGTTGCCCAGGGTGCCTGTCTCGACCCACTGTCCGTTCAGCTTATATTTAGCGCCCAGGCTCTCGGCGGCATCCTCGACGATCAGAGCGCCGTGGCGGTCCGCAATCGCCTTGATCTCCTCCATCTTCCCGGGCGTGCCGTAGAGGTGGGCGACGACGATGAGGCGCGTATCCGGATACATCTCGAAGGCCTTCTCCAGGGC
>AUXO016958659.1_pt1 | contig 16647 bp, 15 predicted proteins | sample 768731 | NCBI WGS metagenome assembly AUXO01 (sample SAMN02715735, study PRJNA202380) | gut metagenome | biome: sheep rumen | host: Ovis aries | place: New Zealand: Palmerston North
GAAGACTTTATCCTGGATATTGTAGGATTCTTTGAAGAATCGTATAAGGAAGAAGTCAGAGAAATGGAGATAGCCGGGATTGTGAATTTCTATGGATTCCAGCAGGATCCGAGACCATATTATAAGAAGGCGGACTGTGTGATCTTACCGAGCTATCATGAAGGGATGAGCAATGTATTATTGGAAGGTGCATCGATGGGTCGTCCATTGATCACAACGGATATCCCGGGATGCCGGGAAGCGGTGATCGATAAGGAGAGCGGGTACCTGGTACAGCCGAAGGATAGTGAATCGCTCTATCAGGCGATGAAACGGTTTCTCAAGCTGTCATCGGAACAAAGAGAGCAGATGGGCCTTCGTGGCAGAGAATTGATGGAAGAACGCTTTGATAAAAAATACGTTGTTGATAAGACCATCAAGGGATTAAAAATGTAAGGATTTAATTGAGGTGAAGTTATGTCTCCATATATATTTTCAATTGTATGGGCATTGTTGTTTGTGATTATCTCAAACACAATGGATATCTATCATAGGGAAATAGTGTTAGGTGTACGTAAAACCAGGGTAACCTGGGTTTTTGCGTTGATTGGATTTTTTCCTTTGATTTGGATTGCAGCTACACGAACGAATGTATACGGGGATACAGGCATGTATATGAATAGTTTTCAGAATATGCCAATGTCTTTTAAGGGAATTTTTGATTATCTGACAACGAATTTTTCCAAAGATCACGGCTTCTATTTTTTGGTTTTTTTGATAAAGATGGTAGTCCGTGACAGTACAGTCCGTTATTTTTTTGTTCTGGCTTCTATACAAGGAATATGTTGGATATCCGTTGTACGGAAATATTCTTATCGATATGGATTAGCGTTATTCTTGTTTGTAGCTTCCACGGATTATATGTCATGGATGCATAATGGTATTCGCCAGTATACGGCAGCTTGTATTATTTTTGCAGCTACTTCACTATTGGTGAAGAAACAATATGTTCCATTAATTGGTGTTATCTTATTTGCATCTACATTGCATCGATCTGCTTTGATCATGTTGCCGATTATATTTATCGTACAAGGCAAACCCTGGAATTGGAAAACATGGATGGTTATTTTATCTGGTATATTAGCTATTGTGTTTGTGGATAATTTTACGGAGCTTTTGAATGATGCTCTAACCGATACGCAATATACAAATGTAGTATCTGATTGGATCAGTTTCGATGATAACGGAACAAATCCCTTACGGGCTTTGGTGTATTCTACACCGACAATCATCTCTTTATTTGGGTTAAAGCAGATCAAAGAAGAAGATGATCCGATTATTAATATCGCATGTAATATGGGAATTATGTCGACGGCACTGTACTGGTTGAGCGTAGCGACATCAGGAATTTTCATTGGACGTTTACCAATTTACTGTTCTTTATATTCTATGTACATCTTATTACCATGGGAAATAGACCATATATTTAACAGGGAAACTTCGAAGATAATCGTTACGATAATGATTATTCTGTTCTTGGTTTTCTATTATGTACAGATGCACTACATCTGGGGATTGATTTAGTGAGGAAGTTAGATGGAAACGGATATTCGGTTAGTATGGCAAACAGAACAGGAAATATTGGACGAGTTTCATAGGGTTTGTGTAGAGAACAACTTAAAGTATTCATTGGCTTACGGGACTTTGCTGGGGGCAATCCGGCATCAGGGATTTATTCCATGGGATGATGATATTGATGTTATGATGCCTAGAAATGATTACGAGCAGCTATTAAAGATATGGAAAAGTAAGGCAAAATCACAATACATTTTACAGAATAAGGAAAACTCACCGGATTTTACAAATAATTTTTCGAAAATACGAAAGGATCATACAACTTTTATTCAATTTGAGTGGGAGAAGGAAAGAAAATATCATAAAGGGATTTTTATCGATATATTCCCATATGATCGTATGGCAAATAGAAAGATACCAAGAATTATACAGTATGGTTGGAGCTGTATAAATCTGTTATATACAAAAGAGTTTTGCAGTGGAAGTAAAGGGATTATCGGATTTACCGAAAAAGTATTATTGGTTTTACCAAAAAATATACATAAAGTTTTATTGCATCATTCAAAAGAGAAAATAAAAAAGTATAACGAGAAAACTAAGTATCAACTGTTTTGTCCATCCGACATTCGTGCTGCCAAGCGAAGTTACCCTTTTAATTTATTTGATATGATAATTGAAAAAGAGTTTAATGGAAAAAAATATATGGTGATTGATGAATATGACCCGTATTTAAAAAAAGAATATGGAGATTACATGAAATTACCTCCTGAAAGCGAAAGAGTATGGCATCATCATCCTATTCTAATTGACTTTTCTCATAATTATGAAGAGCTGGAGGGATTGTTGTGAAACCTTTGATATCTGTTATTATGGGCGTTTATAATTGTGAAAACACGGTTGAAGAGGCAATTCAGTCTTTACAAAATCAAACATATACGAACTGGGAGTTTATTGTTTGTGATGATGGCTCTATAGACCATACATATGACAAAGTGTTATCTATCAGCAAAAAAGATCCACGAATTGTTGTGATGCGTAATGAATATAACCTTGGTCTCAACAAAACGTTAAATCGCTGTTTAAAATATACATCCGGCAAGTATATTGCGCGAATGGACGGAGATGATATCAGTGTTTCAACGAGGTTTGAAAAAGAGATTGAGTTTTTATTAACTCATTCTGAATTTGAAATTGTAAGTTGTCCAATGATTTTATTCGATTCAACTGGGGATTGGGGCCAAACTACATCCAAAGAGTATCCAACGAAAGAAGACGTAGTATGTGGTACAGCTATCTGCCATGCACCAGTTATGATGACAAGACACTGTTTAATTGATGTAAATGGTTATACAGAAGATGTACGAATGTTAAGGGTAGAAGATGTAAATCTTTGGATAAAACTGTATGCCAGAGGGTATCGCTGTTATAACATTCAGGAGCCACTGTACAAGATGCGAAATGATCAAAATGCTCTGAATCGAAGAAAGTACAAGTATCGGATTAATTCTACATATGTACGGTTAAGAGGGTGCAAAGAATTGGATCTAGGATTGAAATATAAAGTAATGAGTTTTCGCCCAATGGTTGCAGGATTGGTTCCTGCCAAATTGAGACAGCATATACGAAAAAAACAAAGATCGGCATAAAGGAGAGAAATTATGATTCCTAAAATAATACATTATTGTTGGTTTGGACCCAATGAAAAAACGAAACTAGCCAATAAATGTATTGATAGTTGGAGAATGTATTGCTCCGACTATAGAATTATAGAATGGAATGAGCAAAATTTTGATATATATATATATCCTTATGCGCAATACTGTTATGAGAATAAAAAGTATGCTTTTCTTAGCGACTTTGTTCGCTTGTTAAAGGTTTATGAATACGGTGGTATTTATTTTGATGTCGACGTAGAAGTGATAAGAAACATAGATGATTTGTTAATGTATCCAGCTTATTTTGGTTTTGAAAACAAAAAACATATAAATACAGGTTTAGGATTTGGCGCAGAAAAGGAGAATCCAATAGTATATGCAATGCTCAATCATTACTTGTTGATGGAACCAGACCGATTCGGTAACTATCCTATTAACAAATGTCCTCAATTGAATACAGAAGCTCTAGTTCCTTATGGGTTGAAACTGAATGGCAAAAATCAACAAATTGAAGGAGCACAAATATTATCAAAAGAGTATTTGAATCCATTGGAAGACGCTACAGGTGTTTTATCTATCACTGAGAATACATACTCTATAAACTGGTATGGTAAGAGTTGGATGGATAAAAAAACTGTTATTCGAAGCAGATTGATGAGACCATTACATAGAGTATTTGGAGTGGATGCATTTAAGAGGTTCAGGAAATGAAAAAAATACTTATTGTATCCCACGCACTGGAATTAGGTGGTGCAGAGAGAAGTCTCGTTGGATTATTGGAATCATTGGACCCTGATAGAGTGGATATAGATTTATTTCTTCTTAGGCACGATGGAGAACTGTTAAAAGATATTCCAAAATATGTCCATTTGTTACCAGAGATTCCAAAGTATACAGTGTTGGCAAGGCCTATGAAAGATACATTGTTGGAAGGACATATTGTTTTAACTTTAGCTAGACTGTATGGAAAAATAAAAGCAGAAAGATTTAAGAATAAATGGGGACATACTGATAGCGGTACGCCGTTGGAATATAGCCATAAATATACAAAAAGATTTATGCCCGATATCCGACCAGATATTCAGTACGATTTAGCAATCAGTTTTTTGACACCACATTACTTTGTCATTGATAAAGTCAGAGCAACGCAGAAAATTGCCTGGATTCACACGGACTATTCAAGTATACAAGTTGATAAAGAATCTGAATATAGAATGTGGAATGCGTATAATTACTTAGTAGCTGTTTCTGAGCAAGTAAAAAAGAGCTTTGAAAAAACATTCCCTTCTTTAAGAGACAAAACCATATGTATTGAGAATATCTTGTCCAAACAAATGATTGAAAGAAAAGCCAATGAGAATAAGCCGAATATCTTTGACACCTCTGTAACAAACATTGTGTCTGTAGGCCGATTTAGTTATGCTAAAAATTTCGACAATGTACCAGATATATGCAGAAAACTGTTAGATAAAGGAAGAAATATAAAATGGTATTTAATAGGGTATGGTCCTGATGAAGAATTGATCAAAACAAAAATAAGAGAATGCGATATGGAGCAAAATGTAATTGTTCTTGGGAAAAAGGAGAATCCATATCCTTTTATGAATTGTTGCGATATATACATTCAACCAAGTCGTTATGAAGGAAAATGTGTTTCAGTCAGAGAAGCACAACTTCTGGGAAAACCAGTAGTTATTACAAATTATGCCACTTCTGCCAGCCAAGTTGAAAATGGTGTTGATGGATTGATTGTACCTCTGGATAATGCGAGTTGTGCCGAAGCATTAAATGAGATAATAAAGAATAAACCTCTATTAAACAGGCTTGGAAATAATTGCATAAAAAGAGATTATACAAATAAAAATGAAGTGGAAAAAATATATGGGTTATTAAAAATATGAGAATTAAGATTATTACTTGTCATGATGTCTATAATTTAGGGGCAAGCTTGCAAGCCTACGCGCTTTCCCATTATTTGATTGCTTTGGGCCATTCTGTGGAAATTATTGATTATAAGCCCGAGTATTTGAGGCATTATCAACTTTGGAAGATTTCAAATCAAAAATATGATCATTTATTGATTAAGCAAGCATACTTATTGGCAAAGCTTCCAAAGAGAATCAAAGCTTTGCGGAGTTCTAGAAAAAAACGGTTTGATGATTTTACAAAGCGATGTTTACCAATAGGAACTGTTCAGTATTCATCATATGAGCAATTAAAAGAGAATACACCGGAAGCTGATTTATATATTGCTGGAAGTGACCAAATATGGAATCCGCTTTTTGAAAATGGAAAGGATCCATCATTCTTTTTGCAGTTTGTGCCTGAAGGAAAGACCAAAATTTCCTATGCTGCCAGTTTTTCGGTAGACGATATAAAAAGTGAAAATCTCAGCAGGATATATCCTTGGCTAAAAGAGATGAGTGCAATTTCCGTACGCGAACTAAGTGGTCAACAAATTATAGAAAGCATGGGATTAGATGCTATACAAGTATGTGATCCTGTTTTTTTACTTGATAAGGATGATTGGGTTGAAAGATTTTTTCTGACGGAAAAAACAAAATCGCCATATATTTTTGTTTATGATTTTGATCAAAACAAAAAGACGGAAGAAATAATAAAAAGAATTGCAAAAAAGTACAAGTTACAAATTATATCCGTTTTTCCAATGAATGGAGCCGATATAATGTGTCCGGATATTGGACCTATTGAGTTTTTAGAATACATATATCAATCTTCTTTTATCATTTCCAATTCTTTCCATGCCACTGCATTTGCATTGATATTTCATAAAGATTTTCTTACAACTAAGAGAGAAGAGAATCTAAATACAAGAATGAGAGATATTTTGATTTCTGTTGGTTTAGAGAATCGTATGATTTGTGATATAGACGATTTGGGAAAACAAACTGACATATTATGGGCATCGGTCGATGAACAAATCAAAACAAGTGTATTACGGTCTAAAACATATCTTGATAATCAATTGAAAGAGCTAGGTAAATAGTTATGGAGAGTAGCAAACCAAAAGTATCTGTTGTTATACCGATATATAACGTTGAAAAATATCTTCCTAGATGCATAGAAAGCGTAATTAATCAAACTTTGGAGGACATTGAGATTATTTTAGTTGATGATGGATCACCTGATGGTTCTCCACGAATATGTGATGAGTACGCGAAAAAGGATTCAAGAATAAGAGTAATACATAAAACGAACGGTGGGCTTGCTTCGGCACGCAATGCCGGAATGACATTAGCAACGGGAAAGTATTTGTTCTTTGTTGATAGCGATGATTGGCTGGAACTTGATGGGCTATCAACATTGTATGTTATCGGAGAGAAAGAAAAGGTTGATTTTGTACGCTTTCGAGCTATTCGTACAGGGTGGCCCGGAACAAACGGGGACATAGCGTGTAGAGTTGAAACTATACGTGAACTAAAAGAAGGGTTGTATGATAAAAGAAGAATTATTGATGAAATATACCCAAGACTGTTAGCCACCGACCAATTAACGATGGGAGCTATTGTAGGAGCGTGGGAGTCCTTATATAAACTGGATTTCCTTAGAACGAATAATCTGAGTTTCTATGATTCTGTTAAATTTAGTGAGGACTTAATCTTCAGCGCAAATGTAGTAAAATGTTGTAATTCGTTTTATTTTGTCGATACTCCAGGCGTTTACCATTATTTTTATAATCCAAATTCTATATCAAAGTCTTTTCGTGAAGGGCGTTGGGAATCTTGTAAACAACTAATAGAGCTTGCAGAAAAAGATTTTTTACATTCGGAGGAATATGACTTTTCAAAAGAATTAATATATTTGAAATGGTTTTGTATTATGTTAGGTGTAAATGAAAGAAAGTATTTAAAGACATATAAAAGCAAGAAAGAATACTGTAAAAAGATTCTTTCAGATCCGATGATAAAAGATGTCTCATTAAATCTGAAGATGTTTGATGTTTCGTTTAAACAAAAGTGCTTAATGTTCTTAATCAAGAAAAAAAAGTATAGAATGGTAGCTTTAACATGAAAAGACCTTTAGTGAGCATTATTGTTCCTGTTTATAATGCGGAACTAACATTAGAAAGATGCATTGATAGCATATTAAATCAAAGTTATCAAGAAATTGAATGCATTTTAATTAATGATGGTTCATCCGACTCTAGCTATGATTTGTGTGAATCATATAATAATCAGGATAAGAGAGTTAAAGTGTTTCATCAAAATAATCAAGGCGTTTCTGTAGCTAGAAACGTGGGATTGGATCATGCAAATGGTGAATATATCATGTTTGTGGATTGTGATGATGAAATAGAGAATGATTATATAAATACATATGTGTCTGCGATATCGAATAAAAAGGATACTGTTGTAATTGGGGGTTTTAAAAAGATAGAAGGTAATAAATGTTTTGATTATAAACCACAACTAAGAGGGGTATATGGTTCGAACATTTGGGACTCTATATGTATAGATCCACAATTATTTGGCTATATATGCAGCAAAATTTTTCCAATAAATCTGATTAGAGAGAATAATATTCTGTTCCGTACGGATATGTATTCACAAGAAGATTTAGACTTCTGTCTTAGCGTGTATCGGTATTGTACGAGTTTTATATTTATTGATAACACGGGATATAAGTATTATTTCAATGGAGGAAAGCGAATTCCTCCGATTTGGAATTATGTTGAAAATCAGCTCAAACTTAATCATACGGCTCTTGAAATAGCGAATGTTTCGGAAGAGGCTAAGCAAGCAATAGAAAGCAGAATATGTTTGTTGATATATACGTATTTGTATAATCAAAAAAATAGAGTCGAATTTAATCAAGCTATTAGAAAAATGGAGTCCGTTGTCGGATTAAAAGAGTATTTAGAATCCATAACTGTCAAAGATAGAAAGTCTAGATATACGTATTACTATAAAAAAGGATACTATTCTCGAATTTTTAATATGATCAGATTAAGAAAATGGATAAAAAAAGCAGTTAAGAAATAATGGGAGATTATCATGGATGTTTCGATTATTATTGTAAATTATAATTCAGGTCATTTAACTGCAGAATGTATTCACTCTGTATTTAGACGGACATCTGGATTAACATATGAAGTAATTGTTGTCGATAACGACTCTCATGATGATTCAATCGATTTATTAAAAAAAGAGTTTAAGGAAGCTATTACGATTATACCAGCTGAAGAGAATCTTGGGTTTGGGAAGGCAAATAACTTAGGTGTACAACAGGCTAACGGTAATTATTTATTTCTATTGAACCCGGATACAATTTTAGTGAATGATGCTATAAACGAATTATATAATTTTATTAAAGACAAGCCTAATGTAGGCATTGTTGGTGGGAATCTATACACACCTTCTATGACACCGAATCCTTCATTTTGTTTGAAGTTTGATTCGATAGAATTGGAAAGAGAAAAAGCAAAATGGAGTACCATTATTCAGTCAAAGATACGTCAAAAACTTGGAATAGTTTCTGTTAACGAGTATTTTAATATAACTGAAGATCCAATAGAAGTAGCATATATCTTTGGAGCGGATATGTTCATGTCTAAAAAGCTGTTTGATTCTATTCATGGATTTGATCCGGATTTCTTTATGTACGCGGAAGAGGAAGAGTTATCTTATAGAGTATCCGAACTAGGCTATATGAGTATGAATATACCATCAGCAAAGATTATTCATTTAGAAGGTGTTACTCAAAAAAAGATTAATTCATTTAATGAAAAACAATTCCGAATGAGAATGCAAGGGATAATGCTGTATTATCAAAAAAGATTTGGAATGGAAGGGGTAAACGATTTTTATAGATGGAGAAATAAACAATACGAGAGATTGATTCAAATTGGAAAGATGCAAGGAAAAGATGTTGATGATTTAATTGTCAGTATTCAAAAGAAATGTTTAGGTGAAGTATATCAAGAATTCTTTAGATAGAGGTGGAATATGGCTGAAATCAATGATGGTAAAGGGATAAAACTGATATCATTTTATTTACCGCAATTTCATACAATACCCGAAAATGATCAATGGTGGGGAAAAGGTTTTACAGAATGGACGAACGTAAAGAAGGCAAAGCCTCTTTTTAAAGGACACGATCAACCTAAGACACCTTTACACAACAACTACTATAATCTATTAGATGATGATGTAAAAATATGGCAAGCAGAACTAGCGAAAAAATATGGAGTATTTGGTTTTTGTTATTATCATTATTGGTTTAAAGATGGTAAAAAGCTATTGGAAAAACCAGCGGAACAGATGCTTGCTAATAAAAATGTAGGTCTTCCATTTTGTTTCTGTTGGGCAAATGAAAATTGGAGCCGTCGGTGGGACGGAGGAAATAACGAAATAATTGCCAGACAAGAGTATGGTAATAAACAAGACTGGGAATATCATTTTCAGTATTTGCTTCCTTTTTTTAAGGATAAAAGATACATTACTTATAATCAAAAGCCAGTATTTGTGATATACAAACCGGATTTGATAACTAATATATATGAGATGTGTAAGTATTTTCGTAAAAGAGCGAAAGAAGAGGGACTTGCAGGACTGTGTCTAGCGTATCAATTTCCAACATATTACAAAGATATGTATTATAGAAACGATATTTTTGACCACTTTATCGGATTTGAACCTGTATATTCCAGAAATAATGCATTTAAAGGAGAACCGGGCACTTCCAAGAAAGTGAATCTGATAAGAAAGCTTACTGGGGAACATTTGCTGATAAAATATCGAGAAAAACAGAATAAAAACAGGCAAGCCATAAGTAAATCAGATCAATTGACAATGTATATATACGATGATACATGGAAAAATATACTAAATAATAAATGGTTAGATAATTTTTGGCCAGGTGCATTTGTTGACTGGGATAACACACCCAGAAACACAAAAGGATTGGTATATAAAGGGTTTACCATTGATAAATTTGGATATTATATGAAACAGTTGGTATTAAAAGCAAAAAAGGAAAATAAACCGATTATTTTTATGAATGCCTGGAATGAATGGGCAGAAGGCGCATTTTTAGAACCGGATGAAACATACGGCTTTGATAAACTCGAAGCATTAAAGAAAGCTTTACAAGAGAATTGACATATGAAGACGATGGAACTCATAGAAAACAAAGATAAGTGTTGTGCATGTGGTGCATGTATTGAATTGTGTCCCGTGAAAGCTATTGTTTTTTTACAGGATGAATATGGGTTTTTATACCCTTCAATTGATGAAGATAAGTGTATCGATTGTAAGCTGTGTATTAATAGGTGCACATATAAAAGCGAAGCTAATGATAAAAGCATGAAGCCGTTGACTGCATATGCGGCTGCTAGTACAGATGCAGATACGATGGCATCCTCGTCGGGTGGTGTCTTTGCTGGAATTGCCAGTTCAATCTTATGTAATAATGGTATTGTGTGCGGAAGTGCGCTCTTGAAAGAAAGTGACTTAATAAATGTTAGACATATCATTGTATCCAAAGAAGATGAATTGCATGTATTAAAGGGGTCTAAATATGTTTATAGCAAAAGTCATTTGGTTTTTAGTGATATAGAAAACAATTTAAAAACGGGAAAACTTGTTTTGTTTAGTGGTACTCCATGCCAAATTGTAGGGCTTAAATCGTATTTAGGAAAAGAATATTCTAATCTTTATACGATCGATATTGTATGTCACGGTGTTCCAAGCTTATCCTTTTTCCAGGATTATTTAAAATATGTGGAAGAAAAAGAAGACATAGAAGTTTTAGATTATAAATTCAGAGACAAAACGCAAGGTTGGAAACTATATGGGAAAATGAAATTCAGAAACAGAAATAATGAACTCTGCGAAGAGTATTTCGATCCGGAAGGGTCCTCATATTATCAATTGTTTCTCGATTCATTAACTTATCGTATTAATTGCTATAGTTGTCCATATGCAGGTTCACATAGACCCGGTGACATCACAATAGGAGATTTCTGGGGGATAGAAGTTACTAGGCCGGATTTATTAAAAACGAATCGAGGGCCATTTGATGAAAAAAAAGGAATATCTTGTATGTTGATTAATAATCAACATGGAGCAAACCTAATTAGAGAGTACGGACAAACAATTTCTAAATCTGAGGTTAAGCTAGAAAGCATCATTCGTTATAATGGACAACTCAATCATCCTTCCATTTTGAAGCTGGAAAGAAATGATATTATGAATGAATATATTAAAGGCTATGAATATGTGGAGGATTGGTATCAAAAACGTTTAAAAATTGTTAAAGTAAAAAGAGCAATGAAAGCGTTGATACCAAAGAGCATAAAAAAGTTAAGAAGAAAGATATTGGATGTAAAGTAAACTGGGGTGGTAATAATATGAGTGAAAAAGCTACAAATTATCATATTCATATTAGTTCAGACTTTAAATGGTTTGATTTAAAGCTAGATGAAGTCTGGAAATATAAGGATCTAATAGTTCTTTTTACAAAAAGGACATTTGCCTTGACATATAAACAGACTATATTGGGTCCTGCCTGGATTTTTATCAATCCTTTTTTAACCAGTTTGATTTACACATTTGTATTTGGAGGGATAGCTGGTATTTCTACGAAAGGGGTGCCACAAATCCTTTTTTATCTATGTAGTAATGCGATTTGGATTTATTTCTCAACATCAATCACAAAGAACGCAAAAGCTTTCACAGATAATGCCAATGTCTTTGGAAAAGTGTATTTTCCAAGACTAACTGTCCCGATTTCTAATGTACTGGCATCTATCATTCAATTAGGAATTCAAATGGTTTTAGTATTTGGATTCTTGGTTTACTATATTCAAAATGGAAACGTACATCCTCATTGGGAAGCATGGCCATTCGTTCTTGTTGTTTTGATTCATTTAGGGTTATTAGGGCTTGGTTGTGGCATTATTATTTCGAGTTTGACAACGAAATATAGAGATTTGGCAATATTGGTTCAATTTGGAGTCCAATTATGGATGTACGCCAGTCCAATTGTCTATCCGTTGTCTATGTTAAAGTCTGGATGGATGAGAACTATGCTGCTAATAAATCCTGTGACAATGCCTATAGAAGTGTTTAGGTATGCAATTTTAGGAAATGGAACAATCATTATAAGCTATTTGCTGCTATCTTGGATAATTACAATTCTTATTTTTGTGGTTGGTATTATAATTTTTAATCGAGTTGAAAAAACATTCATGGATACTGTTTAAAGGAGAGTTAGGATGAACAAAGAAAAAAAAGTGGCCATTCAACTGTCCAATGTAAAAAAAGTTTATCGGTTAGGGCAAATTGGTGGAGGATCACTTCAGAGCGATTTACAGAGCTGGTGGGCTAGAAAAAGGGGAAAAGAAGATCCTAATATCAAAGTTGGAATGAACCAAAGATTAATAGGTCAGACTTTTTCGGCACTTAATGGTATAAATCTAACGGTCTATAAAGGAGAAGCGGTAGGAATAATCGGTGCTAACGGTGCCGGCAAAAGTACATTGTTGAAACTTCTTTCTAGAGTGACTGCCCCAACGGAAGGAGAAATAGATATTTATGGCCGCGTGGCATCCATGTTAGAAGTTGGCACTGGTTTTAATGGGGAAATGACCGGAAGAGAAAATATCTATATGAATGGTGCAATTTTGGGCATGACAAAAAGTGAAATAGATAAGAAGATGGATGAGATTATCGAATTCTCAGAATGTGGAGAATTCATAGATACACCCGTAAAGAGGTATTCAAGTGGAATGTACGTGAAACTGGCATTCTCTGTAGCTGCACATCTAGATAGTGAAATAATGATTATGGATGAAGTTTTGGCTGTAGGAGATATGAAGTTTCAAAAGAAATGTTTAGGGCGTATGGGCAGTGCTAGCATGAACGAAGGACGAACTATATTATATGTTAGTCATAATATGAGCACAATTCGTCAATTCTGTACCAGATGTATTGTAATGAATCAAGGAAAGATCGTTTATGATGGTGATGTTGAAGAAGCAATATCTATTTATATGGAAACATCGATGAGTGTTTTAGAAACTAGATTTGATATTTCAAATATTTATCAAAAGTATTTATCACCAAAACCAATAGCGAAAATGATGACTGTTGAGTTTGTCGGTGTTGACGTTCCAATATATGATTATAGCCAAAGAATAGTATTTGATTTAAGTATATATAGTAGAGTACTAACAAGTTCATTATCTTTAAGATTTGAAATTAGAGCGGCCGATGGCAGTTCCATTGGGACTAGTTTTATTTTTGATAGTTTACATTCCGATGAAGACACGTTAAAAACCTATCGGTTAGAATTTGATTCTAATGGATTGGTTCCCGGAAAATATAGTGTTGTGCTTGGACTGTTTGAAAAGAACTCACTTGGAACATATACGGATATAGATGTTGTTGAAAAAGCCATGACATTTGAAATCAGAGACGATGATAATCATCTGGATATCATGTGGTTAAAAGGTTTTTGGGGAAATATAAAACTAAAAGATTTGAAAATTGTATAAATGGTAGAGGGATTATATGAAAAAAGTGTTGGGAAGATTCATCATTATGATTACTATTATTTTTACATTTATTTTATTTTCATATTATCAGTCCAAATATTCTTTAATGACAACCAGTTATTCAATTCAGAGTAATAAAATTGATGAATCAATTCGTATTGTTCAGCTAACAGATCTACATAATAGTGAATTTGGAAATGGAAACACAAAATTAGTGAAAAAGGTAAGAGAGTTGTCACCGGATATAATCTGTATTACTGGAGATTTGTTAAATGGAAACAATTCGAATACGAATGTGGCCACGAACCTCATTAAAGACCTTGCCCAAATGGCACCTGTATATATTTCTTATGGGAATCATGAAGTGGCTTATGAAAAAAACTATTCTAAAGATTTAAAAACAATATATGAAGAAAACGGTGCGCATGTCTTGAAAACAGAATACGAAGATATAATCATAAAAGGCTCTAAGATTCGCATCGGTGGTATTTATGGATATTGTATGCCGGAAAAGTTTTTAGAAAATGGTCCTGCAAAAAATGAAGAGATTCAGTTTTTAAAGGATTTCATGAATACAGATTCATATACTTTACTTCTTTGTCATATGCCGTATACATGGCTGCACCAAGATGGCTTAAAGGAATGGGATATAAACTTGGTATTATCTGGCCATGTTCATGGAGGACAGATAATCCTTCCTTTTATTGGTGGAATTTATGCGCCCGATGAAAAGTTGTTTCCTGGAAAGCTGGAAGGACAATATGAATCAGATGGTCATATAATGATTTTATCAAGGGGACTGGGCAGTAACGAGAAAATACCTAGGTTGAATAATATACCGGAGGTAGTATTGATCGAGTTATAGACAAAGAGAGGGGTCTATTATCGATAAAAAGAATGATAGTACGCAAGAGTTTGAAGAAACGAAATATAAAGACAAAGCAGTTTTAAATATATATAGAATTGATGACGGTTCACTCTTTACAGAACTCTAATTGATTTTATGTAAATATTTATATAAAACGAAATAAGTAAAAAGGCCGATCATTCTATTAAAATGTCGATATAAGTATGTTTAAATATATATATTTGAATATAATTTATTGATTATTTCAAGTATAATAAGCATATGGTTAACCGTTCAGAATTGATATCCGTTATTATCCCTGTTTATAATGTGGCACCTTATTTGGAACGGTGTCTTTTTTCGGTTGTGAATAATACGTATAAGAATTTAGATATCATTTGTATAAATGATGGGAGCACAGATGAAAGCCTGGATATTTTAAAATCATTTCAGCAGAAAGATAATCGGATACGTGTTGTTTCGCAGGAAAACCAAGGATTATCTGCTGCCAGGAATACAGGGTTGCGTTGTCTGGCAAAAGAAAGCCGATTTATTTCCTTCATTGGTTCCGATGACTGGATCCATCCTCAATTTTTCGAAATACTTTTAAATTTGGCAAAGAAGACGTCTTCCGATTTGATAGTGGGAGGATATGCCAAAGAGACTGAGTTTATAGGGGAAGACCTCCTGATTGATGTGGATAAAGTGAAAGCACAAATTCTTTTCGATGACCAGATTTATCATAATCGGACAGTTTCGGCAGGCTATGTTTGGGGAAGGCTGTATAAAAGAGAATTGATTGACGGGATTTGTTTCAGGAAAGATTTCTTGTTTGAAGATTCCTACTATAATATGGAAGTATTTACTTCGCATTTAGATATGAAATGTGCACTGGCAGATACTACTTTATATCATTATTATATGCGGGAAGGGTCGTTAATGACAAAGGCTTCTCCGATGGCTACATATCAGTTATCCTCTGCCTATAAAAAATATATAGAAACTTGTGTAGTGCCGGATCCGGCAAAGTATTATTACTTAATTGAAATCCTGAAGTGTGGGTATGTATATCGATATGTCGGCAGGGTACAGAATCATACGAAATACCAAAGAGAGAATAAACAGAATATAAAATATGCATAATCTTTGTTTCGGAAGATGAATAAACCTTCGTTGATAGAGAAAGCGATGTATGGTTTTTTTACATATGTCCCTTTTTCTTACCGATGTTTTCGAATCTTAAATGATCCTACCTTGATCCAGTGGGAACAAAATGAAAAAAAGAAAAGATAAAAGCGATACGCTGATCAATTGCTTGTTGTCTTTTCTTTTTTATTCACAATGTATTTACCAAGCATACAAATCTTGTTGATGATAAGAACGTGCTATACTGATAGTATGAAAAAACGCGTGAAGAGAGTTTTGATTGGAATTGTTCTCCTGGTGTGTACCGTGCTTGGTCTTTGGTATCTGATTCCTTCTTATCCGGAGGTACCTACATATGGTCGGAAAGAAGAATCGTATTATTTGACCAGCAAAGAGTACCGCTATGAGCAGGATATCTTTGAAGCGGCGAAAGAAGAATATCCGGTGACTTCAGTATTGTCGGAAAAACGGACGATACCGATTCCCGGATTAGAAAAAACACATCTTCGCATGACCGATCGTAAGGGAAAGCTTTATGATGAATTGTGTTCGTGCATGATTCCTCAGGGACTGTGTGTAACTGAAAAATATATTCTGGTTTCTGCTTATTGTGAAAATACAACCTACTACAATCATCCTTCGGTCCTCTATGTACTGGATAAAAAAACAGGAGACTATCTAACAACGATTTCTTTATATACTTATAACGGAACTGTAGTCAGTGAATATAATGAAAATTCTTTTAGCGGACAAAAACCGCTGGTCAATCATGTCGGTGGTCTGGCGTATGGAAAAGAAAAGGTATGGATTGCGTTAGGTTCGGATCGGCAGGTTGGTTCGATCTCCATTTATCGGATCGATCAGGCCGTTCGAATGGACCGGGATGGAGTAGCACTCTCTTTGGATCATACGTTAGATTGTAAATA
>AUXO013071938.1_pt1 | contig 16640 bp, 18 predicted proteins | sample 768731 | NCBI WGS metagenome assembly AUXO01 (sample SAMN02715735, study PRJNA202380) | gut metagenome | biome: sheep rumen | host: Ovis aries | place: New Zealand: Palmerston North
AATCTTTCTGCATCATTAGCAGTATTAGGAAAAAAAGTATTATTAATTGACCTAGATCCTCAGGGAAATACAACTACTGGTGTAGGAATTAATAAAGGAGAAATAGAACGAAGTATCTATGATGTATTAATTGGAGAATGTAATATAACAGAAGCAATGGTAAAAACAAAGTACAAAGATTTATATGTTTTACCAGCTTCTATTAATTTAGCAGGGTTAGAATATGACTTAGAAGAAAAAAGTCGTTCCGAAAAGGGATTTCAAAAAGGCGAACAATTAAAAATTCGTATGATGGATATACGAGATAGTTTTGATTATATCATTTTAGATTGTCCACCATCATTAGGTATTATAACAACCAATGCACTAACAGCTTCAAATTCTGTAATAATACCAGTTCAATGTGAATTCTTTGCTCTTGAAGGTATTACTCAATTACTAAAAACAATTATGTTAGCTCAAAAGAGTTTAAATCCAACATTAGACATAGAAGGAGTTTTACTAACTATGTTGGATTCCAGAACGAATTTAGGATTTGAAGTAGTAGAAGATATTCGTAAATTCTTTAAAGAAAAAGTATATAATACGATTATTCCAAGATTGGTAAGATTAACAGAAGCACCTTCACATGGAGAACCAATTATAGTTTACGATCCAAAGAGTAGAGGATCAGAAGCATATTTGAATCTAGCAAAGGAAGTGATTGAGAGAAATGAATCAAAATAATATAGAAGAATCAGGAATTCCAAAAAGAAAAGCATTAGGAAGAGGACTAGAAGAATTATTTTCAAACGAAGTACTTGACTACAGCACTGTCGAAAAAAGTATTTTAACAGAAACAAACAAAGACGAAATCGTAATGTTACCTTTAGAAGAGTTGAGAAGTAACCCATATCAGCCAAGAAAGGTTTTTGATGAGGAAGCTTTACAAGAATTAGCATCTTCGATTAAAGAACATGGGGTTTTTCAACCTATTATTGCCAAAAAATCCATTCATGGATATGAAATTATAGCAGGTGAAAGAAGAGTAAAAGCCTCTAAATTAGCAGGATTAAAAGAAATTCCAGCGATTATTCGTAATTTCAATGATACTCAAATGATGGAAATTGCTCTTTTAGAAAACCTTCAAAGAGAAGATTTAAATGCAATCGAAGAAGCAACCGCTTATCATAAACTTCAAGAAACTCTAAGTCTAACACAAGAAGAATTAGCAAAAAGGTTAGGTAAAAGTAGAAGTCATATTACGAATATGCTTGGCTTATTAACACTACCAACGAGTATTCAAGAAGATGTTAGCAATAAGAAAATAAGTATGGGTCATGCTAGAGCATTAAGTAAACTAGATAACGCTGAGGAACAAAGAAAACTAGCAGATCAAATTATTAGAGATGGTATGAGTGTGCGTGAGTTAGAAATAATCGCCCAACAACCAACTATTATAAAGACGAATCCACAACGTTCTAGAATCAAAGAAACAAATGAGTATTCTTACTTACAAAATGAATTAAGTGAAAAACTAGGAACAAAAGTAGTAGTTCGTAAAAATAAAATTGAAATTAGTTTTGTAAATAATAATGATTTAAATCGATTATTAGAAATTATGAACATTGAGGTAGGTAGATAATATGGTAGTTAAGCTATTTAATTTCAAATTAGACTTAATGCTAATTATTGTACCAATCATTTATATCATTATTGGTATAGTATGTTTTCAAATAATAAAAAGAATTATTACAAGAGCAACCAGTGGCAAAAGAGTACTAAAAGCGACTCAAAAACAAAGAATTGAAACATTAAGAACCTTGATTATTAATATAATCAAGTATCTTACCGTAATTTTTGTATTACTAGGAATTTTATCGGTTTTTGGAATTAATGTTAAATCTATTCTAGCCGGATTAGGAATAGGAACCGCTATAATAGGTTTGGCTTTTCAAGATTTAGCCAAAGATTTAATAGCAGGATTCTCCATTATCACAGAAGGGGAATATGAAATAGGAGATACGATTGAAATTGACGGATTTATGGGAGAAGTAGTTTTTATAGGTCTAAGAACTACAAGAATTCGCAATTTTAAGGGAGCAACAAAGATCATTGCCAATCATTATATGGATAATGTTATTAATTATAGCAATAATAATTCTTTAGCAGTGGTAGATGTATCTATAGCTTATGAATGTAAAGAAGAATTAATAGAAGAAACATTAGAAAAACTATTTAAAAAGCTAAATGGAAAAATACCAGAAGCAACCAAAGAACTTGAGTTATGGGGAGTAAATGAACTAGCAGACTCTGGAGTTGTATATCGAGTAGTCGTTGAAACAAAACCTATGAAACAGTTTGCAACCGAAAGATTTTTAAGAAAAGAAATCAAAAAAGCCTTTGATGAAGCTGGTATTAAAATTCCTTATACACAAATCGAGGTGCACAATGGAAAATAAAAATTATGAATTAGGATCTATCGTTATAATGAAAAAACAACATCCCTGTGGAGCTAACGAATGGGAAATTGTACGAGTAGGAGCTGACATCAAAATTAAATGTGTCAACTGTGGTAGAACCGTACTAATTCCTAGAATTGATTTTAATAAAAAATTAAAAAAGGTTATAGGATAGAAAGGATTACATATGAAGGATAAAAGAAAATTAAAATTAAAAAAATTTTATTTTCATCCTATTACAATATTTTTACTACTTACAATACTAACAATTCTATTAAGTTGGATCTTGTCTATTTTTCAAACTCAAGCAACTTATAATACAGTTAATGTAAATACAAATGAATTAGAACCAACTTTAATTACAGTAGAAAATTTATTGTCATTTGATGGAATTAAATGGATGATTAGTAATGCCGCTAAAAACTTTCTAAGTTTTGGACCTTTAGGAATGTTATTATTATCTTTAATAGGAATTACAATAGCCGAAGGATCAGGTTTTATTGAGACATTAACAAAGAGACATTTAAGTAAAATACCGAAAAATACATTTACTTTTTTCTTAATCTTTATTGCAACCATATCATCATTAATTAATGAAGTAGGATATGCCATTTTAATACCATTGGCAGCTCTAATATATTTCATTAATAATCGTAATCCAATATTAGGAATTGTAACTGCATTTTGTGGAGTTTCCTTTGGATATGGAGTATCCATCTTTATAGGATCTATGGAAGTTTCGTTAATGAATTATACCCGAAATGCAGCTCGATTAATAGACGAATCTGCTCATATTGCTTTATCTTGTAACTTAATATTTATTATAGTTGCAAGTATAATATTATCCTTAGTAGGAACGGTAATCATTGAAAGAATTATTGCTCCAAAAATTGGAAAATATAAAAAAGAGGATGAATTCTCAAAAACAGAGCAGTATCGTGTGATTAACTTAGAAGAAGAAGAACAAAAGGAAATTGAACGAGAAAGATATGAAAAGAAAGGTTTACGCTTTGCATTAGTAGTATCTATCATAATATTGTTAATATTTATTTATTCTCTAATTCCAAATTTACCAGGCTCTGGAATGCTACTAGATATGAATGAAAATACGTATTTGAAGCAATTGTTTGGAGACAACGCTTATTTCCAAGACGGATTTACTTATTTAGTTTCACTAGTATTTATCCTAGCAGGAATTGCCTATGGAATTGGAAGTAAATCAATTAAAAATGATAAAGAAATAATTGAAAATGCCAGTAAAAAATTCTCCAATTTAGGAAGTATGTTCTTTTTAATATTTGCAGTATCACAATTTATCGCAGTATTTAGAAAGAGTAATATTGGAATGGTAGTAGCCTCTTGGTTAGCTAATCTATTATCCATATTATCTTTAAATGGTATACCATTAATTATTATTTCATTATTATTAATTGCCATCGCAAACTTCTTATTAACATCACCAGCAAGTAAGTGGATGATTTTCTCACCAATCGTAGTACCAACATTTATGCAAGCAAATATTTCTCCGCAATTTGCTCAAATTGTGATGAGAGCAGGAGATTCTATGACAAAAGGATTTACGCCATTACTTGCTTCCTTTGTCATTTATATAGGATATCTTAATATATATAATTTGTACAAAGATAAACCCTATACAATTAAAAATTCATTGAAATTAATATCTCCTTACTTTTTATTAATATCAGCCGCTTGGATACTAATAATAGTAGGATGGTATATAATTGGACTACCAATTGGTCCAGGAGTATTTCCAACATTATAAAAACACCATTTTGGTGTTTTTTTTGATAGAAAAGATGATATAATATACAAAGAAAAGAGGGATATTATGAGTTTAACAGCCGGAATTGTAGGGCTTCCCAATGTAGGAAAGTCAACTCTATTTAATGCGATAACCAATCAAAAAATATTAGCAGAAAACTATCCATTTGCAACCATCGAACCAAATGTTGGAGTAGTAACGGTACCAGATGAAAGAATCGATAAATTAAATGAAATGTATAATCCAGAACGTTTAATTCCAACCGCTTATGAGTTTACCGATATTGCTGGATTAGTAAAAGGAGCTTCCCAAGGAGAAGGATTAGGTAATAAATTCTTATCACACATCCGTGAAACAGATGCTATAGTAGAAGTAGTAAGATGTTTCGATGATGGAAAGATTATCCATGTAGAAGGAAACATTGATCCGATTCGTGATATAGAAACCATTAATCTTGAATTAGCTATTGCTGATTTAGATGTCATTAATAATCGTTTAGAAAGAGTAGCAAAAAAAGCAAGAACAACCAAAGATAAAGATGATATATTAGAATCAGAAGTACTAGAAAAATGCAAAAAGGCTCTTGAAGAAAATAAACCATTAAGACAATTAGAATTAACCGAAGAGGAAAAGAAAATCATCAAATCTTACAGTTTTTTAACCATAAAACCAATTATCTATCTTGCTAATATCAAGGAAAGTGAATTAGGAAAAGAAGACAATGAATATGTTCAAAAAGTAAAAGAATATGCTAGTAAAGAAAATGCCAGAGTCGTTAGTCTTTGTGCCAAAGTAGAAGAAGAATTATCAGAATTAGATCCGGAAGATAAAAAAGAAATGTTAGAGGGACTAGGACTAGACGGCAGTGGATTAGATAAATTAATTAAAGCAACTTATGATATTTTAGGACTAGCCACTTATTTTACGGTAGGAAAAGATGAAGTAAGAGCTTGGACCTTTAGAAAAGGAATGAATGCCAAACAATGTGCAGGAATCATCCATACCGATTTTGAAAAAGGTTTTATTCGTGCCGAAGTTATGTCTTATGAAGATTTAATCGAATGCGGATCTGAAATAAAAGTAAAAGAAGCAGGAAAAGCACGATTAGAAGGAAAAGATTACTTAATGCAAGATGGAGATATTTGTCACTTTAGATTTAACGTATAGAAGAAGAGAAACTCTTCTTTTTTTTTATAATCTTTGATAAAATACTACTAGAATAGGTGGAAAAGATATGTTTAAAAAATTATTTGAAATCACATACAAAAAGAAAAATTTTTTATTACTAGCTACAGAAGAACACCGTATAACATTTTTAGAGATAGATAAAGATGGAAATTTAAAATATCCTGAATACTCAGATTTTATAGAATTATACGAAATATATAATAATCATGATATAAAATATGAAGAAAAAACAGTAAAATACAAGGAAAAAGTAAATTGGAAAGGAATGCTTTTATCTGTAATAGTTAGTACTGGTATTTATGGAGGAGCCATAAATCTAGTCCTTCGTCCAAATACTAGAAGTTTAGAATTAATAGGACAAACGATTACTCAAGAAGTGTATAGCAATCGATCAGATCTTTCTACTTATTATGAGGATGAGGTAACTAGAGAGGATGTTATTAATGCAATTCAAAATAATCCAAACATAGAGGATTACTACAAAGAAATTGCGATTAGAGTAATGGACGCCAATATAGCTCAAGATCCAAACATCAATTTAAGAATTTATTATGAAAATATGAATGATTTAAAAATAACAATTGTTCCAAAAATTTCTCTTCGTTCATGGTTGAATAGTGATTACGCTGGATGGTTTGATTCATTAAAATGTGAAATATCCCTACAAGAAGAATATGCCAAAAATGAAAATGTAGTAGCTCATGAATTAAATCATGCCATGTATTGCTTATACACCCATAATGAAGATCATGTAATTAGACTAAATGAAGACCATGGGGACTCCTTAATGGAAGCCATGACAAACAGAATTATAGAGAATGAATTTGGATATCATGGGTCCTATGAAATTCAACAAAAAGTATTAGATTTTTTGATGAACTGTGCAGATGAATTTGATTATAGTACATACAACAAATATGGGATTAGTGCATTAATAGAAGAATTAAAAGAAAAATATCCTGAAGTGGATATTGATTATATAGTGGACTATATGGATGCAATGACAAAAACATATCACCATTCAGAAATGATACAAATGAAAACAAAGAACTATAACTTTATTATGAATGAATTATTAAAATTAGCCAAAGCAAACATTAATGTTGATAATCCATATGATGAATTTGAAAGATTTCTGGAATTAATCAGTAAAGAAGAAGATATTCACACAATAGAACAGTATTTTCGAGAATATAATCAAGTATTACAAGAAAAAGGCATAGCAATTGCGAATACTTATGAAATGTATCAAATGATATTGAAAAAAGATGTAAGAGAATTTTTTAAAGGGAAAACCGATGAAGAAAAAAAAGAACTACTAGATAAAATATTCAATGAATTACGAAATAATATAAATAGAGAAAAACTATATTCTAATTTTTATTTATTCGATTCGATACTTAGTAAAGTAGATTATGGAAGTTATAGCACTTTAGAAGATTATAGAAGAAGGTATGATGAACAAATCGTAAAAAATGGATATTTGACCGCCGAACAAATTGGACAAATTCGTAGTATGGTAGGAATTGCTAAAGACGGAGACTCTTTATATTGGGTTTACAAACGCGGGGACGTATTTGATGGTGTTTTCCAAAATAGAAGTTTTAAAATGATAGCGATAGATGGAAATTTTGACTTTGTTACCGATAATGAATCCGGTTTAATAGTAGATGGTGAAATTAACAATATTTTATTTGATTATAGTAATTTTTTTGAAATGGACCAAGATAGATTATTAACACTTATCGCCAACAATCCAGAATTAGAAGAATTCTATAAAAATGACAATAAGAAAGCCCTTATAGAACAACTACATATATTTGATGACACTATATATAATACTTTTGAAAATGGAGAAAAAGCTTTTGATACAATAACACCAGACATGACAGTAGAAATAGGTTTTGATGAAAATAAAGAAATCGGTTTAATATTAAGAGACAAAGATCACGTAATCTACGGAACTTGTCAAAGATTTTCATCCATTCCGGTAAAAATTCCCTATCAAATATATTCCAATTTAGTAGAAAGAATGAGCACTCAAGGTTATACAACCATAGAGTCAATTATATCGCCTGAATACTTCAAAAAAATAAGAACGGATTTTTTGGAATATTTATTACCATCTGTATATGTAAATTATGTAGAAGAAAAAGATGAAAATAATGAGGGTAAAAAGAAAGCCCAATATGATTTTCGTGAACCAACTATTGTTAAAATCGATGAAAATACATACACCTCAAGAGATATCTATGTATATATAGATTTTGAAAAAACAAAGGAAGATATCTTAGAAAGAATAACTTTACATATTCCTGGGGAAAATATTTTTCTAGGAAACTACAGCGACATGTCATATCGAGGTAAGTATCTCCTAAATAATTTATTCTTAGATGAGCTATTTGAAGAATTAGGGATACAACCAACTTATGATAACGTATACGAATATTCAAGAGAAGAACTAATAAATACAATTACATCGATTCTATTTAGTGAAAATGAAATAATAGAAGAAAAAAGCATAAAAAAATAGGCATAACGCCTATTTTTATTTTTCTGTAATAGTGTATTCTCCCTCTAAAGGTTTTACAACATTGTTATAAGCATCTTCAAAACTAGCATACGCATAAATATAAGAAGATTGCTCACTATTTAAATAATATTCAGGTGCTGGGTTTTTTGGATTGGCTAAGCTAAACGAAACACTTTTTTCAACATCTTCAAACACAACAGGAACATAAACTGTATGTTGATCAGATTGGTTAAAGAAATTATGATAGATAACTCTATAAATAGAAATAACTCGATTAGAACCTTCTTTATAAGCAACATAGATTTTCTCTAATCTAGGATCACCCGTTTTTTGGTAAGAGTAAGTTGTATCACTTCTACCAACAACAGATTGATTTAAAGTACTAACGCAACGATGACTAATACTTTCAAGGTTATCATTCGTTAATTCACTAGCATTTTCAAGAAGTTTTTCTCCCTCATCTTCTTCCGTAATATCTTCAATAAATTCATTTCCAGATTCAAAAGAGGAAGTATTATTACGGAATCCAAATATCATTGTAAGAATAACAGCTACAATAATAACAAAAGCAACAATAAACGGTATAAAGAAAGCAATTTGGAATGGTTTATGAATTTTATCATAAATCAGATTAAACTTATCAACATCGTTTAAATCCCTTTCTATTTCAAAACTTCGCTTGCAATAAGTACAATTACAACTTTTTGCATTTTCATCAAATTCTAAATTTGCTCCACAATTTGGACATTTTTTTTCAATTAATCTCATATTATCACCTATATTGATTATATCATAAAGTACAAGAAAAAAAAGACCATAATTTTAAGAAAAAATCTAGACAATTAAACTTGAATTTGTTATAATACCTTCGAGTATTTTGAATACTCCTTGCTATCATGAGATAGCCGATAAGTCCAAAAGGAGGTGTCAAGAATGAATAAGTATGAAATTATGTTCATTGTTAGACCAGATATGGAAGAAGCTGAAATCAAAAAAACAGCAGACGCTATGAAAAAGGTTTTAACAGATGCTAAAGCAAAAGTATTAGAAGAAAAAGCTATGGGACAAAGAGAATTAGCTTACGAAATTAGAAAATTTAATACTGGATATTATTATTTGTTCGTAGTAGAAGCTGACAAAGCAGCTGAACAAGAATTTAATCGTGTTGCTAGAATCAACGAAAGCTTACTTCGTCACTTAATCGTAAAAGTAGAAGACTAAGAGAAAAGAGGTAAAAAATGAATAAAGTAGTTTTAATAGGAAGATTAACAAGAGATCCAGAATTACGTTACACAGGTAATAATACACCAGTAGCTACATTCACATTAGCAGTAAATAGACCATTTTCAAATCAACAGGGAGAAAGAGAAGCAGATTTTATTAATATTGTAGTTTGGAGAAAACAAGCTGAAAATGTTAAAAATTTTGTAACTCAAGGAAGCCAAGTTGCTGTAGAAGGAAGAATTCAAACTAGATCATATGATGATGCAAATGGTCAAAAAAGATATGTTACAGAAGTTATTGCCGATAACGTTGAATTTTTAGGATCAAAGAATTCCTCAACAAACTCAAATGAATCAAAAGGTTCAAGTAAAGGTAAATCTGAACCAACCCCATATGATTTTGGTGATATGCCAGAACCTAAGGGAACAGACGTAGATAGTAATCCATTTGCTGATTTTGGATCAAGCATCGAAATTAGCGACGATGAATTACCATTCTAGAAAAAGGAGGAAAAAACATGGCAGAATTCAATCGTAGAAAGAAAAAAGTGTGTATGATGTGTGCTGGTAAAACAGTTGATTATAAAGACGTTGAAACTTTAAAGAAGTTTACAAACGAAAAAGGTAAAATTGTTCCAAGACGTGTAACTGGAACATGTGCCTTACATCAAAGACACGTATCAAAACAAGTTAAAAGAGCTCGTGCTATTGCACTTATGCCTTATTCAAGATAGAATGCACTTGCATTCTATTTTTTTTGCTTAACGTCAAGTGGTAAAAAAAGTCAGTGAGAATTTGACCAAAATAAAAAATATATGCTACAATAGAATTGTCTAAAAGATATAGAGTTTTTAAAACCGACTAAGTAACGATACGGGAATTCGGAACAAGTCAACCGGTGTTGAATGCCTTTTCACTGATTAGGACTCCTAAAGGTTGAGTATGAATACCCACCTGCAATACGCGGGTTTTATCGTCTCTTCCTTTAGACATTTTTTTTGCCATAAAATCGTAGTTTTACTACGTTTTTTTGTTCTTTTCTTTTATTAGACAAAAATAGGAAACTATTATATAATAAAAGTGGGAATTTAGAGGAGGAACTATGAGTATAATCAAAGAACGTAAAAAATGGAATAAAGCAGTTCACGGTGCAAAGAATATATTTTTAATGGCTCATAAAGACCTAGATCTAGATGCATTAGGTAGTTCGATAGGAATGTACTTAATATTAAAACGTCGAAAAAAGAAATGTTTCTTAATTATAGATGATAAAGAACATGAACCAGGCGTTGAAAAAGTACTTCGAGAATTAGATGGATGTATTAGCATTGTAAAAAGTGAAAATATAGATGAATATCTTCATCCAAATAAGAAAAACAATCTTTTGATCATACTAGATACAAATAAAACAGAATTAGTTCAAAGCACAGAAGTATTAAATAAGATTGATAAGAAGTTAATAATAGATCACCATGAATTAGGAAAAACAACTATTGAAAATGCCGAAATCATAAACGATACCAAAGTTTCGAGTACCTGTGAAATGATTGCAAATTTAATAGAATACTATGACGTAGAAATTGATTCTTACTATGCAACTATATTACTATCAGGAATTGTATTAGATACGAATAATTACACATTGAATACAACTGCCGAAACATTTTATGTATCTTATTATTTAGCATCTCTAGGAGCAAGTGCCAAAAAAGTACAGTATTTATTAAAACAAGATATTAAAGAATATACAGAAAGACAAAAATTAATGTCTGATATTGAAACAATAGACGGTAAGATTGCTATTACAAAAGCCACTCCTTCCACAAAATATAGAAGAGAAGATTTGGCAAAAGTAGCCGATACATTATTATTCTTTAATAATATAGAAGCTTCCTTCGTAATTGGAAGAATTGGCAAAGACACCATTGGAATAAGTGCTAGAAGTCTAGGAAACTATGATATTATGAAAGTTTTAGAAAAACTAGGTGGAGGCGGAGATGCATTCAATGGAGCTGCTAAGTTTGAAAATAAAACAATTAGTAAAGTAGAACAAGAACTTAAAAAAGCAATTAAAGAAGAAGGAGAATAATATGGAAGTAATTTTTATCAAGGATTTAAAAAATCAAGGTAAAAAGGGGCAAATAAAAAACGTTAAAGATGGATACGCTGAAAACTTTTTAATAAAAAATGGCTATGCCGTTAAAAAGACCAAAGAAAATCTTTCAAAACTAAATCATGAGTTAGCTAAAAAAGAAAAAGAAGATGCTGAAAATAAAAAGTTAGCAGAACAAATGAAGGAAAAATTAGCAAAAGAAACGTTAGAGTTTACGGTAAAAACCGGTGCCGATGATAGAGTTTTTGGAAGCATTAGCGTAAAACAAATAAAAGAAGGATTAGAAAAAAAGGGATATTCAATCGAGAAAAATAAAATAGATTTAGAAGAATCAATCTCATCATTAGGATTTCACAACGTAAAATTAAATCTACATCCAGATGTAGTAGCAACTATAAAAGTACATGTAATAAAATAGAGGTGATAATATGCCAGCCAAAGTATTACCAAACAATCTTGAGGCAGAAGAATCCGTTTTAGGAGCATGTTTTTTATCAAAATATGCTCTTCAAAAAGCAATAGAAAATTTAACACCAGAATCTTTTTATAGTGAAAAAAATGGAAAAATATTTTCCACAATGGCGAATCTATCAGAAGAAAAGACGCCAATAGACATAACGACCGTAACTAGTTATTTAAAAAAGAAAAATGAATTAAATGAAGTGGGAGGAGTAGAGTACTTAACAGAAGTACTAAACTATGTTCCAACGGCTAGTAATATTGATTATTATATACAAACGGTTGAAGAGGCTCATATCTTAAGAAGTTTGATTGAAACCGCAACGGATATTGCCTCAGAAGGATATCGAACAGATGAAAGTGTAAATGAAATACTAGATAATTCGGAAAAGAAAATCCTAAATATCGTTAAAAATCGTAAATCAAGCGAATTTAGAAGTATTAGAGATGTGCTAGCAAAAACCCAATCCGATCTAGAAAGATTATCAGAAAATAAAGGAGAAATTACCGGTCTCTCAACGGGATGGTATGATTTTGATCGACTTACAACAGGATTGCATCCAAATGAATTTATTATTATTGCTGCAAGACCAGCTATGGGAAAAACAGCCTTTGCCTTAAATCTAGCAACTCATGTGGCTATTACCCAAGACAAATCAGTAGCATTATTTAACTTAGAGATGAGTGCAGAGCAACTGGCTATGCGTATATTATCGTCTCTTGGCCAAATTGAAGGAATCAAATTAAGAACTGGAAACTTAATGAATCAAGACTGGAAAAGAATTAATGAAGCGGTGTCTCAATTATCGAATACAAACTTAGTAATCGATGATACCCCTGGAATCACAATTGGCGAAATTCGTGCCAAATGTAGGAGACTAGCCAGTAGTGAAAAAGGATTATCTTTAGTAGTAATCGATTACTTACAATTGATATCAGGAGGAAAGAACTACGGTGCCAACCGACAACAAGAAGTATCCGATATTTCCCGTAGCCTTAAAACTCTTGCCATGGAATTAGGAGTACCAGTAATAGCACTTTCCCAATTATCTCGTGGAGTAGAAGGAAGAGAAGACAAACGACCATTGATGAGCGACTTAAGAGAGTCTGGTTCAATTGAACAAGATGCCGATATTGTAATGTTCCTATATCGAGACGATTACTACAACAAAGAATCGCGTACAGAAGATAATAATAGTTTAAGTGAATTAATTATTGGAAAACATCGTAATGGCCCAACCGCAACGATAGAATTATTATTTAAAAAGAATACTTCGACCTTCGTGAATTTAAGAAAGGATCGAAATATGGAGGGGATACCAAGTGAATAAAAAAGGAAAATGGATAATTCCAATATTAATGGTTATATCTTTGATTGCCTCAACCGGATTTACCAGTTTTAATGCAAATCCAAAAACGGTATATCGAGTATACTTAAAAGGAAAATCCATTGGAATTATTGAATCAAAACAATCTTTTGAAGAGTACATTGATAAAAAACAAGAAGAAATAAAGAAAAAATATAATGTCGAGAAAGTATATGTCCCATCCGATTTGGACATTGAAAAAGAAATAACATTTGAAACAAATATAAAAACAAACAAAGAAATATATGATGAAATAAAAGATATTTCTCCTTTTACAATTAATGGATACATCATTAAAATAAAAGGATTAGATACAACAGATGCAGAAGGAAATAAAGTAAAAGGAAAGACACAGACCTTATATGTATTAAACAAGGAAATATTTACAAATTCTATTGAAAAAACAGTAAAGTCCTTTATTGACCCAGTAGATTATGAGAACTTTGCAAATGATTCTCAAAAAGCAATAGAAGATACTGGAAAATATATTGAAAATATTTACATAAAAAATAAGATAACAATCAAAAAGTCAAGAATTCCCGTTGATAAAACCATTTATCAAACCGAGGAAGAATTAAGTAAGTATCTTCTTTTTGGAACAACTGATCCACAGGCAACCTATGTAATTCAAGATGGGGATACCATTAATGAAGTAGCCTTCAACAACAAGATTTCAGTAGAAGAGTTTTTAATCGCTAATCCTGACTTACAAGATGAAAAGGCCTTGTTATCAGCAGGCCAAGTAGTAACACTAGGCATATTAAAACCACAATTTAGTGTAGTAGAAGAATCAGAAGTAGTAACAAGAGAAGAGCAAAATTATACGACAGAAACTAGATATGATAATGATCAATTTGTTGGATATGAAGAAGTAATTCAACCTGGAGTAAAAGGTGAAAACAGGATGACATATTATATTCAAAAAGTAAATGGCGAAAATGTTAACATGGTTAACACAGCCAAAGAAGTAATTCGAGAACCAATTACCGAAATCATCGTAAAAGGTGGAAAACAAAATTACTATTATGGTGGAGGTTATGGAAGCCTTATTATTACCAAAGGTCAATGGGGATGGCCTGCATCTTGTGCGAATATTTCATCACCATTTGGTTGGCGTTGGGGAGTTCTTCATGATGGAACCGATATTGCCGGATGTGGATATGGATCTAATATATTTGCAGCCCAAGCTGGAACGGTTATTATATCATCAACAAAGAGTGACAATGGAGAATATATAGTAATAGATCACCATAATGGATTCTATTCGATGTATGCTCATCTATGTTGGGGATGTCGATATGTAAATGTAGGGGATTACGTTGAAAAAGGACAAGTCATTGGTGGAATGGGACAAACAGGAGCCGCTACAGGAGTTCACTTACACTATGCCATTTGGCAAGGTGGAGCACCATATACAGGTGGAAGTAGAGCTTTAGATGCGATGATGTTTTATTAGAATGAAAGTAAAAACAATTGCCAGTGGATCAAAAGGAAACTGTACGATTGTGTTATGCGAAGACACCAACTTAATAATAGATATGGGAATTTCCTACTTAACTTTAAAAAGAAGTTTAGAAGAAAATTCTCTTTCTTTTAACAATTTTTCAGGAATTCTAATAACACATTGTCATAATGACCACATAAAAGGATTAGCATCCTTAGTAAAAAATACCCATTTAAAAGTATACATTCCAGAAGGAATGTATGAAAGTCTAAAAGAAGTAGTCCCATATCCAAAATGCATTTTTATAGAAGATAAATTTCAAATAAACGATGTTGAAATAGAATTAATCCATACTTCTCATGATGCTCCATCATCGGTAGGTTTTATTATCACATACAAAGAAAAAAGCTTAGTATATGTGACCGACACAGGATACATAAATAGAAAATTCTTAGAAAAAATGGTAAATAAAGATGCCTATATTATTGAGAGCAATCATGATGAAGTAATGCTTATGAATGGACCCTATCCTAGATTCTTAAAAGAAAGAGTAATTAGTGATAGTGGTCACTTATCCAATAAAACAACAGCAAAATATTTAAAGAAAATTATTGGACCAAAAACAAAAAACATATTATTAGCTCATTTAAGTGAACATAATAATACAGAAGAAAAAGCCTTAGAAGAAACAAGAAATGCCATTGGGGAAGATATTACATTAGGAATTGCCAAACAATATGAAGAAAGCCCAATGATAGAGGTATAAATATGATAAGAATTATTACAGTCGGAAGTCTAAAAGAAAAATACCTACAAGACGCAGTCGATGAATATAAGAAAAGACTTCAAAAATATACCAATTTAGAAATAATTGAAGTAAAAGATGAAGGTTTAGTAGAAAAAGAAAAAGCAATGAAATTAGAAGAAGAAAGAATTAGAAAACACCTTCCTGATAAGTCTTATTTCATAACGCTAGAAATAGAAGGAAAAGAAATTTCATCGGAAGATTTCGCAAACTTACTCGATAAAACAACAATGGAAAATAGCAATATTACCTTCCTAATAGGAGGAAGTTATGGAATATCTGATTCTTTAAAAAAAGAAGCAAACTATCATTTATCTTTTTCAAAAATGACTTTTCCTCATCAATTGTTTCGAGTTTTACTTTTAGAACAAATATATAGAGCTTTTAAAATCAACAATAATGAAAGCTATCATAAATAGGAGAAATATATGATTGGTAATAAATGGGATGAATACTTAAAAGAAGAATATCAAAAAGAATACTTTCAAAAACTAATGGATTTCATAAAAAAAGAATATAAAGAAAAAACAATCTACCCAAAACAAAATGAAGTATTTAATGCATTTCGATATACTAGCTTAGAAGAAGTAAAAGTAGTAATTTTGGGGCAAGATCCTTACCATGGAGAAAATCAAGCAGAAGGGCTTTCCTTCTCTGTAAGCAATCAAGTATTGAAACCACCATCCTTACAAAATATATTTAAAGAGCTAGAAAGTGACTTAGGAATCCCTTTTCCGGAAGCTAATTCACTCAAACCGTGGGCAAAACAAGGAGTCCTTTTGTTAAATTCTGTACTTACCGTAGAAGAACATAAACCAACATCTCATAAGGATAAAGGCTGGGAAATATTTACAGATGATATTATAAAGATTATCAATCAAAAAAAAGACCCAGTAGTATTTATACTATGGGGTGCCTATGCGAGAAGTAAAAAGAGTTTAATAACCAATCCAAATCACTTGATTATTGAGTCCGCTCACCCATCTCCTTTTTCCGCTAGAAATGGCTTCTTTGGAAGCAAACCATTTTCTAGAACTAATGAATTTTTAAAAAGTCACAATCAAAAAGAAATTGATTGGAGAGTCGAATAAAAAAATCCACAAATATCTGTGGATTTTTTATTTTCCTTGGGCTTGTACAGCCGTAATCGCAACTACACCAACAATGTCATCTGCACTACAACCTCTACTTAAATCATTAATAGGAGATGCCATACCTTGTGTAATCGGTCCATATGCTTCCGCTTTTGCTAAACGTTGAACTAATTTATATCCAATATTTCCC
>AUXO016827990.1_pt1 | contig 16637 bp, 14 predicted proteins | sample 768731 | NCBI WGS metagenome assembly AUXO01 (sample SAMN02715735, study PRJNA202380) | gut metagenome | biome: sheep rumen | host: Ovis aries | place: New Zealand: Palmerston North
TTAAGCATAACACAAACCAAGGAATATCTATACCGGCTAGTTAGGGCAAACCTATTACAAGCTTTAGGTGCTAACCGAAATAAGAAGTACGGGATGAAATAAGAGTACTCAGATTACCACTTAAATCCCGCTCTAGAATACACTTTTCGATCACCACAGAGGGTCCATTCTAGATCGAAATTGACATAGCGCCCTTCAATACCGAGAATTGGGGTGATAGAATATTGCATTTTGGCACCATGCAAAAAGCGCTTTTTTACAACCGCGTGATTCTGAGGATTGGGATCATTTATAGAACTTCCTGTATCCGCACCTTTCCAGAACCATTTCTGATGCAAGCCAAAGACCCATCGCTTATCCATTCGCGAATACATCAACCAGTCAATAGTCATGCTGTTAGGACCGCCCTGATTGCCAAGCGGAACTTCAAGATGAGCCATTTGAGCCGTATTGCTCTTAAAATGCGTATATACGAAAGGTTCAACGCGAGCGTATTCAAAAAGTGTTCCCACTTCGAATGCATGATTTTTCCAATCGAAATCGTGAGCCACCTGGGCGCCAATCATCCAAGCCCATTTTGACTGAATATTCTCATTTTTTATCAGTTCTATAGGACTCTGAAAATCATCCATAAAGAATTCCGTATAAAAACGAGCCTTGTTGAACAATCTATAGTTTAAATCAAACGACAGCGCACCGTTATTGGAGCTTTCTGTGTAATTCCCCTTTTCCATAAAAAGTGGAATGATCGGAACAAAAAGCCATGCATTATTGTCATCATGAACAACCTGGAGTTCACTCATCCCCACGACAAGATTGCCGAAGTCCAGTTCATATCGATGTCCATATAGATTTCGGGCTTCTTTGTTACCTTTGTTAGAATTTCCCTTGAAAACGCGCAAATCACCATAAATAGTAAGAACTGTAAGCGGTCCAACCTGCAAATCTAGGGACATCGAATTAAAAGGCAGCGAGAACTGATTTAAGGTCAAGTTGTTATAATAACCAGGTCCCCAATGCATTACATCACGTCCGACATCAAATCGAGCAAAGCCCATATTTAAAGACAAGTGGCCTCGATAACGAGCGTAACTGACATATTCGAGACCGTCATTAACTTCTTCCAGCTGAAGGTCAATGTATTCACCATCGTAAGACTGCGGATTTTTCGAATAATGACGTTCTGAATAAATTCGAGCATCCAATACAAATTCCAGAGAATCTATATAGCCTCTCAAATAAAGTCCGCCGTCAATCCCGGGCCAGATTGTATCGCCAAGAGCTTTTCCACCTCGGAAGTCTATTCCGCCAACCAGACTTGTCGCCAAGAATGTCCGATTGGACTGGAATTTCAGCAATGCATCCTTTTCCCTATTGGCAGCATCCCTGCGCCAGGAGGAATCCCTCTGAGGATAATGAAATTCCTGTTTTGCAGAAGTGGTCGTAAGCCTATGGAACTCAAACAGCATTGGCGCCGTATCAAGAAGCTTGAGGTTGTACCTCTCTGGAGAAATCACCGGAGAGGCAAATAGAGCCTGGCAAAGGAATATTACTCCTAGAACTACGAAATTAACACTTCTTTTTGTGCAAGATTCCATTATTTTTTCCTATTGCGAAATTCCTTTACTGTATTTATTAAATAATCAAGGCATTCTAAATGCAACAGCCTAGCGAGTCCCAAATAAAGAGTCATACCCAAAAGAGTTAAGACAACCAATTGCAGAATCGAACTTATCGCAAATTTATCGGATAACAAACAAGATACAAAATAAACGCACCCACCCATTATAACTGATAACGCCATAGAAGGCAGCACATCCTTCATCTGTTCAATGTATCCATAATTCAATAGTTTTTTATTTGGATACGCATTCACAAAAGCCCCAAGCGGAGCTGTAATAGCCCCACTCATGGCAATGCCGATTGGCGAACAAAAACAAAATACAGCAATAGCAAGAACAATAAAACCATACCCAGTTTTTATTATTTCCAATTTTAGAAAAACATCACTTCGTCCAATCGAATTTATCGCAGAAAGATTTGTTGTATGAATCGGCCAAAAAGCATAAATAAAACAACAAATTTGGATAAACGGAATAGCAGGCAACCACTTTTCTCCAAGAATAACCAATGTAAGCGGTTTTGCAACAGCGGCAAGCCCAGCCATTAGCGGGAAAATCAAAAATGAACTTGTAACAACAGCTCGACGCATCATCACTTTTAAACGAGGTTTATCATCTTGTACAGACGATAAAGAAGGCAACAATACAGACTGAATAGAAGCATTCAAGTTGTTCACAATCAACATGGGAAACTGATCTCCGCGGCTATAATAACCTAATGCAGCAGGAGAAAACATTTTTCCAATAATGAGATTCCTTAAATTTTCATATACCGTACATAACAAAGCCGAACACAAAAGTTTCCATCCAAAAGAAAAAAGCCCTTTTAAGCGTTCTAATGAAAACGAAAAGTCAGGACGCCACTTAACAGTAAACCACATAATGATGGTAATTAGTACAGAATTAGCGATTTGCTGTACGACAAGAGCCCATATTCCAAGCCCCCAATACGCACACAACACGCCTATAATTCCCGCAGGAATAATAGCTCCAACACTCCTATAAAAGAGTTTCTTAAACATCATTTTTCGTGCTACATAGGCTTCTTGAATAGAATTCAATGCGCCAAAAGGTAGCATCAGACTAAGAACCCTAATGACAGGAACAAGCTTTGTTTGATTATCATAGAACTTCGCAATAAGCGGAGCCGCACAAAAAAGAATCACATAAAGGATCAATGACAATATTAGACTTGCATAAAATATGGTTGAAAAATCTAAATTATCGGCATTCTTTTTTTGAATTAAGGCCGTATTCAAACCGCTCTGTATAAATATATTAGCGACAAAAATAAAGACCATAACTAAAGAAATCAATCCGAAATCAGCTGGAGACAACAGTCTCGCTAAAAGAATCGCAACAACAAATTTTATGCCCTGGGTACCAAGGCGTTCAAAATATTTCCAAAAAAGCGAGGATATAACGGATGATTTTAGAGACATTGGTAAAAAATTAAAGAACTACAGCCTTCCCTAATTCAGCAGATTTATAGGCTGCATAAATGACTCGCAACGTTTCGTGCGCGACCCAATAGTCAGACTTTGGCTCACGATTATAATAAATCGATTCCATAAAATCACGCATTTCATCGACATATCCACGCATGATGACATCTTCCAGGAACGGATTGTTCCAGCCTTTCTTTGAAGGCAACATTTCTGAGATATAGACATCATCAAGTCCATCTTCGTCCAGGAAATAGGTGCTCATCAAATCGGACATAGTCAGCTTGCAATTGATCACGGCATCGTTACAATACAGTTCGACATAGTTACGGCTTCCACCCAACAAAGTGTCGGTCGCCATAACAACCGCCTTGGTCCCGTCAGAGAACGTAATAATCACCGTTCCAAAATCTTCAACATCGTTTGGCCTTGCCGCAATATGACGATGTTCGTAATCGTTCAAACTCGGTGTTATTTGTGCCATGTCGGCAAATACGGACTGGACAGATATCTTTTCATTTCTTGCCTTGGCCTCGATTTGCTTGAGCCAAATTATTGCAGATAGCGGATGTGCGCCGGTCCTTATGAATGTTCCGCCGCCGGTCTTAGCCCATTCCCCAGCAACCGGAGAACTGGAGCCCTTTAAAGATTCCTCGCCTTTTGAAAAAAGGATCTTCGACTTTTTTGCTGTGATGATTTCTGCGGCCTTTGTTACAGCCGGGGCATAAATGAAATTTTCGGCATAGCAGAACTTTTTTTTCGATTTTTCCACGCAGTCTTTCAAGTGGTCAAGAGAGGTCAGCAACCGTTCGTACATTTTCACTTTCGAGACACATTTACCAATCGGCGTACAGTCGCCATCTTCTCCAAAATATCCACTTAACGGCTTTTCGCAGATGACGTGCTTCCCCGCTTTTAAAGCCTGCTCGACCATATCAGCGTGAGCGTATGGCGGGGTACAGACATCAATGACATCTATTTCAGGGTCGTTTAACAGGTCCTCGAATTTAAGGGAGTATTCTAAAAAACCAAAACGCTCCTGCATCTTTTTGACCTGGTCTTCGCGTCTCGCGATAATTCTCTTATAACATAATGGGATGCCGCTAAATCTTTTTAGGGCTTCCATATGCAGTTCTGTCGCTCGGCCTGCGCCGGCCATGCCAATGCAAAGTTCGTGTTGGTTATTCATACAGCCCTCCTATTCAACTGTTACGGCGTCATTAACATAGGATTCAATAAGTTCTTTCTTCATCGTGAGCTGATCAGGGAAGCAGAAGAACATGAAGCCGACCGGCTCGGACATATTGTTTTCTATCACATCACCGCTCTGCTTTAGCATAAACACGCTGTCCAAATGCTTATTGTATCTAGACGGGATTTCGATAGACTTAATCTTTCCGTTTTTGGGGGCCAAGATAGTCTTGTAAGCGAAGCACCCCTCTTGACTTACAACAGAAGGAAAAGCCGACAAGTCGAGGCCGCATCTTGCGCGAGTTTCCCAATATTCCCAGTCAATACCTGTAAGGGCATTGCCCGGGACATGGTACATATTGCCTAAAATGCGTCGCATGACTTCGATAATCTGGGCCTCTTTTCCATCATAGATGTACTGCAAATGGAATATGCCATCCTTTAGGTTCAGGATATGGGCGATTTTCTCGATCTGCTCTACAAGCTTGTTTTGAACGATTTCGAAATTGTCGGCAGGATACGTGTCGATTTCAACGCGGTACGGATTTAAAAAAGAATATTCGTTATTGCTGCATATCGCGCATACTTTCTGATTGCGCAAAAAAGTGCAGAAGCCATGCTGAGTGCCAGACACATAGGGTTCGATAACAATCCTTTTGGCCCGAGATTTCAAGAAAGCTTCCTGGACATACTGAATCCCTTCCGCCTTGTTGTCGGCCCTGTGAATTCCATTTCCTGCACTGCAATCTGTCGGCTTTACTATTATCGGATATGAGCATGTATCCAGATGCTGGAGAGCGTCTTTCTCAGAAGAGAACGGAGTCGATATCGGACTGGTAATGTTGTTTTTCTTTGCAAATTCCTTGAACAAGTCCTTGTTATGAAGCGTCAAGGTCGTTTCGTACGAATCATAGCCGGGCAATCCGAGCTTTTCCGCGACATAGGCCGCAGTGTACACACCGAAATCATTACAACACTGAATGATGGCATCTATAGAATTTTTCTGCGCAATTTCCAGGATTTTCTCTTTGTCCGAATAATCCGCAAGAACAAATTCGTCGCACCATTTTTGACCGGGCAAATCAGCCCTGTTACCGGTAACGATAATGTAATACCCAAGCTTGCGAAGTGCACGAACCAAGCCCAGGTCATTGTGGCTCGAGCACAGCAATAACGCTTTCTTCATTATACATTCCCCTTATTGCAAACAAGTTCCAGCACCCTATTCACATCTTCGTCCGTAAGTCCCGCATGCATCGGCAAGCAGATGACTTCATCGGCCATGCGGGTTGCAACAGGGAGGTTTTCCTTGGTTGCAGACGGCAAGCCACGATAAATGGCGAAATTCGAAATCAGCGGATAGAAATAGCGGCGTCCAAGGACATTGTGTTCCTTCATTTTCTCGTAAAGAGCGTCACGGCTGACGCCATATTCCTTTTCGTTCACGAATATCGGGAAATACGAGTAGTTGTAGGTCACGTCCTCTCGTTCCTTGAACATCGAGATGCCAGGAACATTCGTTAACGCGGCACGATAATTCTGCGCGACATTCTTGCGGGCGGCAATGGCACCGTCAATGTGCTTGAGATTGCAAAGGCCATAAGCAGAACGGATTTCGTCCATCTTGCTATTGATACCCGGAGCAACCACAGTCGTTTCGCCCGCAAAACCGAAGTTCTTGAGGTAGTCGATACGCTTTTTGGTGCGGGCGTCGTGGCAGATAAGGGCACCACCTTCGACGGTGTTGTACGTCTTGGTCGCATGGAAACTGAGCGTGTTCATGTCACCGGCATCAAGAATTGTGCGGCCATTCACCTTCACGTTGAAGGCGTGTGCAGCATCATAGATGACGGCAAGGCCGTATCTGTCCGCGATTTCCTGGATGGCTTCGATATCGCACGGGTTGCCGTACACATGCACAGGCATAATGGCAGTTGTCTTCGGAGTAATCGCTTCCTCGATTTTCTGAGGATCAAGGTTGCCCGTCGCCGGATCAACATCGACAAATACCGGGGTAAGCCCATTCCACCAGATAGAGTGTGTCGTCGCCACAAAGCTGTACGGGGTGGTAATCACTTCGCCCGTAATGCGCATCGCCTGGAGCGCCGTAATAAGCGGAAGCGTTCCGTTAGTAAACAAGCTAATGTATTCAACTCCAAGATATTCAGCAAGGGCACGCTCCAATTCCTGATGGTAGTGGCCATTATTAGTAAGCCACTTGCGGTCCCAAATATCCTTAAGAAACGGAGTGAATTCTTCCAAAGACGGAAGAAGGGGGGATGTTACAGTAATCAGCGAGTTTTTCATAAATTCTCCGATTTTTTTTCTGAATCCACTTTTAGGCAATAATTATCAAACCACCTGAAAAAAGGGGTCTCCAAAAGATGAATTCTCACAATATCAATCAAAGTACACGTTGCATAAACAATAAGAACACTAACAAAGGCATGCAAGTAAATATTACCCGCATAATGCCCTGCATTATCGAGCGTATCCCACCATAGCCATTGACGCATAGTATCGCTGTTAGCATGAATCAACAAAACCCCAAAAGCAGATGCAGCAATGGTGTTTATAACCTTGCTGTAACCAATTTTCAAATTTTTGAAAAACAGGAAAGCGCATACAGCGGTCGCAACGGCGAGGGGTTTATTCGAATCGGATACAAAAAAATAGTATATATTTTTTTTCAACATACAGCTCATTTGTATTCCTACACACACACTAACACTAGACAACAGAACAAGTCCAAAAGTCAACCAACCTGTACGCTTTACACTTAACGACCACTGTGGTGGATACAGTCTAAGGTAAGAGCCAATGAGATAAATTACCATGAACCAGCTAACATGATTGAAAGTAACCTTGATAAGCATCTGCGGAAACAAAGAATACACAAATAAACAAAGACCTAACAACAGTTGATGCTGGTGCCTATTCATACTCTTTATCAAAATATTCAAAAACGGGATAAAGCAGAAGAAAATCAAATAGCAACTGACGAATCCATCTTTGACAGAGGTTATCGGCAGTAAGGATTGGAGAATAAATTTTGGAGAAAGTTTTGCATAGCCCGTCACTGCGAAAATACAGAAAAAAAACACGTTGTAAAAATAAAATGCGCCAAATAGCTTCAAAAATTTACGTAAGCTGATATTTGATTTGCACATAAAGTATCCGGTTATCAACACAAAACAGTCAATACCAGTTTTGCCAGCCCACCCAAACAGATAAAGAAACATCGACTTTACCGATGTCGGATTTTCAATAATGATTGGCTGCAACCCCGAATTTACTACGTAATGGTGTGCGACAATCAGTAACATTACGATAATACGGAATAATTCTAAATTGGAATTGCGAGGCTGACGACTTTGTATTACATTTTCCATGGACATTCTACAATCCTATTTTTCAGCAAAATATTCTGAAACAGTCTTTACAAAGAAATCTACATTTTTTTGATTGGACTCTTCAAAATCTAGCATTTGTAAACATTGTTTTCTCGTCCTAATAGCATATTCGATTTCCTCTGGAGAGTCTCCATAGGCTCGTCCCCAATCATCATCACCATCTCCCAGATAGTCGGCTTTTGTTTTTCCTGGTTCCATGACAACAATGGGAATGCAACCACATACAGCGGCAATCGTACTATAAAACGTTTGCGTGTCATAATCGTAGCAATATTTACATCTGTTAAGCACCTCGACTTTTTCTTTTTCCGGCAAATGGTCAATAATTGGCCCATCGAATTTTTCGGGCAGATCCGCACGGTTTTTACCTTTTCGCACGATATAGCACTTACCACTATGTTCACCAAAATTAGTTTGCTTATATAGATTCTTGTCAAAAAATTTCAGGTTCAATAAACGACAGGTCGGATTCAATTTATAATCGTTAAAATGTTCTCGATAGCAAAAGATCAAATCATCACGTCCACATGCATCAAGATCACCGGGATAACGATTATGGAAAAGATACCAGCGGACAACTTTTTTTGAACGAAGAGGATTTCCATAAACAATTTCTGGATAAACAACTATAGTATCCTTCGAAACAATTGGTAAAATTTTTTCTTTGCACTTTAATGATTCAAACACCTCTTCTTTAATCCCAATCTTCACAAGGAACTTTCGAGCTACCATGTGTAACATAGCCAAAAAACGAATAAGGAAAAGTTTCGGTATAAATACTTTACGCCTAACATAATTTCCATGCAGCGGAAGGATCTTTGCATCATACCCTTTTTGGGACAACAATTCACATAAAAGCCTTAAAACAAGCTCTCCACCACTGTACCTATGCGATGTAACAATCAAAAACTTCATATTACGCACTTATTTTTAATGATGTGAAAAGATCAAATACCTTTTCCAAAATTGCCAGATTTAAAATCAAACATCGCCTTCTTATAGGCTTCATATATACTGATTTCTTTTTTTCTTTTGGCCAAATACATTTTTATTTTAGAGACGATCCTTATATAAAGGTTTGTCCATACGGAAAAGAAATCAGAAAACGTCTTCGTCAAAAGAAGGCGATTTCTTGTATTGTAGTAAATCCGAAATGCAGAACCATCCTTAGAACTACTTTTTGCAACCTTGTGCCACAATTTTGCCTTGGGAACCATTTTTATAGTGATTCCAGCTCGAAGTAACCTAATTGAAAAATCAACATCTTCACAATACATAAAATACTCTTCGCTCAGCAGCCCAATTTTTTCAAATATCGAACGATGAGCCAAAAAACAGCAGCCCGTTGCAAAATTTATTTCATACGGAACAGTACTTACATTTTGCAAATGAGAAACCTTGCCACAAAATCTATGTATTTTTCCACCACCAAACCATAAAGTATCAGGATAGTCAAAATAATACATATTAGGCAAAGCAACAGTATGCTCATTTGCTATCTCAAATAAATTTTCAATCATATGCTCATCAATAATAGTGTCATTATTAAGCAGCATAATATAATCAAAATTTTCTTTCAAAGCTTCTTTTATAGCAATATTATTGCCACCAGCAAAGCCTAAGTTCACATTGCTACGAATTATTCGGACTTCAGGAAAATGTTCTTTAATCGCAACAGATTCATCCAATCGAGATCCATTATCTACAACAAAAATCGTCGCCGACACAGAATCCTTTTTTATACTTTTAATACAATCTAATGTATCTGCTAGACCATTGTAGTTGACTATGATTATTGCTACACTCATATGCAACGCCTTAAATCATAAAAATTCGAACTAAAGAAAGCGAATAAAAACCACATATGCATATAAGCCCAATTACCGCTTTGAAAAAGAAAAACTATTAACAATGAAAAAAGCAAAGCAATGGTTTTTGAGGTTGCTATAAAACTTCTATATCGTTTCCAAACAACAAAAAGCGGACGAACAAAAAAAACAAAACCATATAATCCAAAATTAGCCAACACCTGAAAGATTATCGCAGCAGACATCACAGTTCCCGACTTTCTCATTTGAATAACATCATTAAGATTCATTGCAAAGGGCATAAATTTTTGAATATAATCTAAAGCAAAAAAATGGTACCCCCCAGCACCTAAGCCCAACAAAGGATGATTCAGAAACATTTTAATAGCAATCATTGGAAGGCCTATTCTTACAAAAGCACTTGAGTCAGCTTCAATGGTTTCTGCAATACTACTAAATTCTAGCACTCTTTTTGCAAAATAAGCCCCTGAATTAAGTAATAATACCTGATACATTGTCCAAATAATCAAAGCCAATAGTAATGATACTATAAAAAACCTTCCCAAAATTTTCTGAATATTACCTTTCGCCAAACCAGAGAATATACCATAAAAAAACACCGACAACAAAATTAATATATAGCCTTTCGTGCTGACGGTAAACAACAATAGTAAAGCAGATGCAATAATACAATAAAGCCATTTCTTTTGGCGAAAATTCTTATATAAAAAAGCATAAATAAAAACGGCAAACACCATATGTTGGGAGGCATAAGAAGCTTCTGAATTTGTTAAACAAGGTCGAAAATCCTGCCAACCACCAAAAACCGTGTTAATAATAGATTTAAACACATATGGCAAAATATGATAACAAGACAAAGTCTCTATAGCGCCTAAAAACATAGCAGGAATGTAAGCATAACCAACATATTTCAGGGCTACTATAGGGAAATCAGGATCCTTACGACAAGTAAAAAAATGCGAAAAAACAACAACAGAGAACATTCCAATCGCTAAACTTGGGACATAGTATTTTAAACCTTCAATAGATTCGGACTGGAATAGTAAAACAGCACTACCAATAGAAATGGAAACCATACAGAAAAAAAACATCTGCGAAACTGGTTTAGGCAAGTTTAATCGACCATGATTTTGAATCAAATAAACAGCAAATGCGGCAACAATAAAATATAACGATAATGGTCTATAGACAAATGGCAATACATGCGGTATAGCATCATACGGCAATGTAAAAATCGCCATAATTACTAATTTATCCGCTAAAGAATATTTAGACATAACTACACCCAACCTTACATTTTCGAATACACATCCAATAATCTTTGAGTTACCACAGCTTCCGAATACTTTTCAGCAACGACTTTTCGCAATGCGGGCTGATAAGTCTCGCCATTCAGGAATCTTTTTACAGCTAAACCAATTTCATCAACACTATAGGGATCAACGGCAATTGCATTCGGTAAAAAATACTCTTTAGGACCACCTATATTTGTAATCACAATATCACAATCATAGCAAGCAGCTTCTAAAGCAACTAACCCCACCCCTTCTCTAATCGATGGCAAAGCAAACACTCTAGCTCTAGAATATAAGTCTTTTAATTTTTCATCAGATACTCGACCGAGAATTTCGACATGCTCTTTCGCACCTTTTTTTTGTAACAACGATTGCTTAAACACATCAGAACACTTTCCCGCAAGAACAAGTTTGAAATCATACTTAATCGCAGCATCAACTAACCGCGATACATTTTTTCCAGTATCATCATTCCTTGAGACATGCAAGCAAAAGAATTCTTTATTCGATAAAATACTCTTAGGTAAAAGCCGACCTGACAATGGAACATTCTGGATCTTAGCAGGATTTATCGAAAGCCCCTTAACAAGATATTTTTTCTCATATTCGCTACGCACCAAAAAACAGTCGAACAAATCTTTATACTTTCGTAGCGTTGCAAATTCACACCAAATTTTCAGAGTTGGAATCTTTACATAAGACAAAAGCTTATACACCCAAGTAGGTATATAAGAGTCAATAATCGGAGAACAAATAAATTTTAGATGCGGAAAACGATGTTTTAAATTCTGATAAATAGTAACATAAGAAAAACCGAAATAAAAAAAGTGTACAATATCTATCGTTTTCCAATCATAATCGCCCCATTCCGAAATTTCGATTACTTCATGACCAGCACCGCGCATAGCATCGCGCCACTGCATCGCCTGCATTTTAATTCCACCAGACGATCCGCTAATAATGGTAAACGAAGGCAACAAATAGGCTATTCTCATTTTCCGCCCTTTAGCATAAATACAACACGATTCAACATAATACGAATTGTTTTCGGCAACGCATTTTTCATCAATGATATAAGTTTTTCTTTTCCATGAAGTTGCAATTTTTTTGAATAAATAACATAAGGAATCTCGTCTATTCCCTTATATATGCCATCCCTACATAAAGGTTTTTTGGTGGGCGCATTAAGGTTTCCATTTCTACGTGAAAATTTTTCAAAATCAGAAGAAATATACTCAACACAATGACAAACCGAATCCCATGTTTTTTTTCCAAAAACAGTATTTAACATAACACCACTAATCCCACGTCGGTCATAAAACGAAGGATGAAATAGTTCAATGCCCCAAAAATCACCAACGGTAATGTCAGCCATTTTGTTTGAATTTGCAAAATGACATTCGTAACAGCAAGGACGATATGTTCTGCCCCTTAAAAAACTTGCATAATACGGGTCCTTATCAGCTGGTAAAAAGATTGTTTTTGTCTTTGTCTTTATCTTGCAATTTAATCCCCAACCATCTTGTTTGTTCCTAAATTCATAACTGATGATTTTTTCGCCCAACGTTTGAGATAAAGCTTCAAGATGTTTTGAAAAAAGCTTTTGACTTGGAGTTCCATGACAAACAATTTCCATAGTCAACAAATTATCGTAATCTTTCCCTAAAAATTTATGAAGACCAGCAATTTGACAACCGCAACCAGAGTAAAGGACTTTTCTATCTTCATTCAACAATTTCTTTACTTTTGCGTATGTCGAATTCGTATCACTTGCGACATATTTTGAACCGCGCAATTTGTCTAAATCAGCTTCGTTTTCAACGCAGATATGACGAGCAATAAGATTTTCATCAAATGCACAACCAAAAACAGCTCCATTTTCATTCAAAACGAATTTAGCCAACACGCTAAACATTCCACCACTAGAACTCTGCAACAGTACATTTTCATTTTTTGAACGAACTGCATATACTTTAGGGGAATCCAATTTAGCACGGAATTTTGGAGCGTTTAGCATTGGGCAGCGAGATACACATAGTCCGCAATGAATACATTTATTTTCATCAACAACAGGATAACGAAAACCCTCATAGTCCTCTCGCATAGAGATACACTGTTGTGGACAAATCTGTTCACAACTTCTGCAACCGCAGCAATCTTCTTTTCTTTCTAAATTTATGTGCGGTTTACAAGACATATACATCTCTCCAAAAAGCTTATTGATTTTTGGCGTTCATGGTTTAGCCTCTGCTGTACAAGCGTATAATCTATCGGCAGTCTATTTATATCTCGTTCGCCATTCTCATAAACGACTCTATGATTCAATCCAAGCAATTCGATAATACTTGACAAACGAGAACTAAAATTTTCTGGGTAGACAACATATAAATTGCGACCGAAGTTTACAGAAAAAGCAGTAGCATGAAACGAATCCGTTACAACAGTATCAGCATTTGCAATCAAAGACAAAAAATCCTCTACTTCCGGACATACAAAGACCTTCCCTTTACGAGAAAAAACTTCATGATAACAATAGCTTACCGTATAAATAGGTATATTCTTCTCTTTACTCAACTGAGAAGCGACCTCATCTATCCTAGTTGATCGATTCAAATTATAAACAAATACATACTTTTGATTTGCAAAACGTTTCGACGCAACTTTTTTCCAATCATCCGAATTAAGCAAAAGTGTCGGATCTAAGACCTGTTCTGAAGAAATTCCTAAACTTGCAAGGATTTCAGTTCCCGCATTTTCCCTACATGAAATGGCAAAATATTTCTGCAACAGGGCCCTTGTTTCCGGGATTTCCCAATTTTCAAGTTTTTTCTTACCAAAACTTGCAGCATAAGCAAAACAAGGTTTGTTTTTGGGCACAAAGCCAAGAAAAAAAACTTTATCAATTTTTTCATTCCATTCCGAATTCCAAACCTGATCACTGCCCGTACAATAACAATCCGCAACAGGAACATTATTTTGAATTTCTTCAAAAGAATGGTACTTTGTTACAGTTAGATTTATATGACGTTTTAAAAAGCCCCCAAAAACATGAAATCTTTTCAAATAAGAAGGTAACATTACAAGTTGTGCAAAGAGACAAACAATTGGATTTTTTAAAATTTTCTTTTTTGTTTTCAAGCGCTTTAACATGCCAAGCATAGTCATGCGCTCATCGATATAGTCGATGATTTCAACTTTTTGACCCAAATTTTCCAAAATTTTCTGCGTTGCATAAGCCTGCAAAACAGAACCAAAATTTACAATACGATGAAGGGTTATTAATGCGACTTTCACAACAACTATTTTCTCAACAATTTTTTATATACAAAATTTCTTAAAGCATTCGGCATTAAACAAACACAACAATTCATAATCGATCGAATAAGAAAATCCTTATAACCAACCCATCCAATTTTTAGTAACTTTTTATTAAAAGTAAGCATAGCTTTAAGATACTTCCATCCACCACGACGTTTATAGAAGTCTTCACTTACCCTCATATAAACTAAAGGTTTTTGAATATTATATCCCTTGGCTCCAATACGTAAAAGATTGACAAATATCGCAAAATCCTCAGCCAAATAACAATCTTCATAATTTCCAGACGCTAAAACCATATTCCTTTTAAATAAAACAGAGGGATGCGCTATAGGAGTTCTTTTCTTTGCAAAACTATATATTTGTTCAGAAGTTTCTGGCAACATTCGGTGAGAAACAACATTATCAGGAGATCCAATAAATTCATCTATGACACATCCAACCATGTCCACTTTTTTTTCAAACATTGCGTTAAACTCTTCTTCTATTCGAGTTGGAACAGAATAATCGTCCGTATCCATTCGAGCAATATATTCGCATGAACAAGCTAGAACACCTTGTCGTAACGCTAAGCCCAACCCCTGATTTTTCTCCAAAGGAACACTTTTAAAAATAGAGGCATAATCTTGCTTATAGCGTTCTATTACAGTGTATAATTCTTTTGTTAAAGGGCCATCTTCTACAAGCACAACTTCAGCAGGTTTTATAGTTTGAGCAAACATGCTATCTAATGCAATGGATAGCCACTCCGGTTTTTCGGATTTATACACACTCAACAAAACGCTATATGGCGGATAAATCACCTTACACCAACTCCTTCTCTCCGCAATCTTTAAACCAATCACGGAAAGCGTCTTCTAGTGAATAGGAAAGTGGATAATCTTTCGCTAGTTTCTGGCCGTCGATATTTGTGCTCACCATCAGTTTTCTCACACGGGCTGGACATATGCCCAGGCCAAGGCCGCCAAACAAGCCACAGAGAGTCGCAGCGGCCATCATCGGTTTACGTGGGATAAAAGGAATCCGACGTCGCATGCCGGTCGCCTTGAGCATGGTATTGGCAATCTGCTCAATCGTGAACGACGGGTAATAACAGCAGTTGTAAAGCTTTGTTTTTTCGCCTTCAGCTTCGCCCATTGCAAGCATCACCCGAACCAAGTCCTTCACATAGATACAGGCTTTTATGGTGTCCTTGCGGCCAGCGTATGCAAACTTGCGTTTTTTCAGAGCCTTATAAAGGCGGGTCATATTGCCATTTTCACCCTTACCGAATACAATGCCCGGCCGTACGATCGAGAGCCTGCGACTTGCATTTTCAGCAGCCCACTCACGATGGATCTTTTCAGCCACCAGCTTGGAGATTCCATACGGGGTGTTCGGGGTCGGAAGAGTTTCTTCCGTCTTCAGTTCTTCTGCGGCACCGTACGGAGCAATGCTGCTCGTAAAGACGATATTTTCGATGCCATGCTTGCGGGCAAACTCGCAAACATTTTCGGCACCGCGAATATTTGTTTCGAAATAGGCGTAATCAGGATGTCCTGGAGTGCGATGAATTGCGGCAAAATTAAAAATAAGGGTATCTTTATCGAACTCTCCCTGTATATCAAACGACTTACGAACATCAACCTTCTGATAGATCGTTTTGCCTGCAGTTTCCGCAAACTGAACAACCTTAAATTCTTCGACAAGGATGTCAGCAATGTAAATTTTCGCTTCGGGATATTTTTCACGAATCAATTTGGACATGTGTGAGCCAATGAAACCACAACCGCCAAATATGATGAAAGAATGATATCTCATTACAGCACCAATCCTATTTTATTCTCTTTCCAAGCACTCAATATAGAAAATATAAGATTTGCAAAAGAAAAAACAGTTTTTTCAATCTTCCAAATTACGCAGTAAAATAAATTACCTTACGCAAAATCCATTAAGGGGATAATAAAAGAAAATAGTGGAGACCTTTCCAACCATCAATCTGCAGCAAATTCGCAGAATACACTAAAATATGAGTGATTTTTTTTGGCTATTCGCTAAAAAAAATGAGCGTGTTTTAGACAATATAGATCTACCCTTCCACAATCTTCCATTCACCGACAGTGCGCTTTTCAACATCATCACTTTCAAAAATCAGTCACAAACCTCTCTCCAATTTTTCTAAATTTGCGCGCATGGCAGAGAAAAAGAAAATACTCGTAATGGTCGCAAGCCCGAAGAATGAACGCAGTGGCACACTCATCCCGACGAAGGCTTTTGTCGAAGGGCTGGAGCAGAACGGCGACTACGAGACCGAGTACATTTTCATCGACAGGATGCACATCAAGCCGTGCCGCGGTTGCCTCAGTTGCTGGGGTCGCGAGGACGGTTCGTGCTTCATCAAGGACGACGATGTGCCGATGATCCGCGAAAAGCTCATCAATTCGGACATTGTCATTTGGAGTTTTCCGCTATTCCTGTTCAGCATCCCTGGGCAGATGAAGGTCCTGATGGACCGCATCGTGGGCATGGTCCACCCGTACATGGG
>AUXO015702384.1_pt1 | contig 16628 bp, 15 predicted proteins | sample 768731 | NCBI WGS metagenome assembly AUXO01 (sample SAMN02715735, study PRJNA202380) | gut metagenome | biome: sheep rumen | host: Ovis aries | place: New Zealand: Palmerston North
CAAACATTTTATCAACTTTTTTGCAAAAAAAGTAACTATTTGACAGTCTTTTTTTTTAATTCTTGCTTTATGTCAAGTCCGGAGCACTTTAATTGGGTCATCCGTACACTTAAATCGTTCAATCAGGTGATATGACGTCAATATTGTATAATTTCAGAATCGGCATTATGATAAATAACTAACTTAGATCATAAAGTAGAGCCCTATTCAGAACTCTACTATTACTTAATTTGTATATTAATTTAAAATGTATAGGTCAAAGATAGAAGAACCTGATGGCGTTTATGACTAACTGCGGTCGGTGCAGAAAAATTGGTCTCGTAAATGGGATTGCCATTAAGGTCAGGAACGGGATCGACAAAATTCACGTTCGGCTGGAAAGGATATAACTGTCCCTTCGTCGTGCTGTATTGGTAAGCAAGATCTACATTCAGATTCTGATACTTATAGCCAAAGCCGCAAGTCAACCGATGCGTGTCTTCCCAGTTTGTGTAGTCTGCTGTTGAGGCATACATGTTACCCATAGAATTCAACTGAGAGTCACGATAACCATTTTTATTATACATCGGTGAAACATAATTGTAGCCAAGACGGACGGCCATAGAAGGATCCGGTTTAAATTCTGCGCCTAATTTTAACAGATGAGCACTTTTAAGTGAATTTTCTGCGTTGCTTTTCATCTCATGGTCACTATACGAACTACGATTTCCATAATAGTCGTAGCCATCGTTGACACGAGTGTCGCTGGCCGTATAATCGGTAAACTCATAACTGGCACCTAAAGCAATCTCGGAGCCTATAGTATGACCAAGGGACAATCCGAACTTCCATGGCGTGTAATATTTGAAATTATATACTTCGCTGCTATTGCCATTATCATACCCCCAATTAGAGTCGGTATAGTTGTATAGCGTTGTCCAGTTCTCTGATTTCAGGTCATACCATGTAGGTGTGCTGATAGAGAGACCAAAGCGGAACGGCGAATCTTCAATGGGTCGGAAGATGGCACCTGCCTTGATATCTGCACCGGTACCTGTGATTTTGCGTTCATCGGCCAGTGTTAGCCATCCTCTGTCATGACCATCGGCTGCAACGATATGTTCTGAATAATTACTCACACCCTTATAATTAACGCTATGCACACCAATGGTGATACCCAGAAAAACTCTGTCGTGAATATTGCCGCTCATATTGAAATCGAAATCGGAAATCCACCCGCGATGGGCACGGTCAAAGACATAAGCATTTTCTCCTCCGAAGGGTTCTGCCTCCACGAAGAGAGCCTCTTGCGTATCCTTATCATAACCGATGGTATTGAAATACAGATAATCCCACTGTGTGTACTGCCACGCACGTTCATTACTATTCTGGTTACGCCAACCGATAATTTCATTTTGCGTGTTTGTGTCCCAATAATATCCACCATTGGTGTCGCTGTCTTTTGTCCCTTTACCAAAAGCCAATTTACTCATCGAGGCACCACGCATCTCATTATTAGCAGCCGAAAGAATCTGGTCGAAGTTTCGACTTTTATGATAATTGAAAGCGAAGTTTAAGTACGAATTCTCTCCGGTGCGATTAGAATACACGAAGCCTGCCTGGTCGAAACTCATATTCGTCTTGCCGAGATTATCGAAATCTTTACAATCCTGTTGAGAGACGAGTCCAAATGAGACACTGACATTACTACGACGAAACAGACCGATGCCAGCAGGGTTGGTGGAGATAGTCGAAATATCAGCACCAAGGGCCTCGAGGGCACCACCCATACCCACATAGCGTGCCGTACCGTTCAGATCGCTCCCCAACAGACGGGCGTTCTCGTATGTATCTTGTGCAGCAACAGGTATTGTCATTGCCGTCAGTGCTGCAAGAGCAAATATCCTTCTCATATTTATATCCTTATTATTATATTCTTAATTAATATTGATATTTAAATTAAAACGTCTTCTTCTGATTATCTGCGACTGCCGCCAGAACGTCCGCCGCCTCCGCTGAAGCCACCGCCTCCACTTCGGCTACCGCCGAAACTGCTCCCTCCACTGAAGCCACCACTGGATGTGCTGCGACTACCACTAAAGCCACCCGTATTACCGCTATAAGTATTGCTCGAACGGCTACCGGAGAAGTTTCCACTGCCTGAACTCACAGAACGGACCGTATTACGGTTGGTGTTCACTGTGCCAACATTTCGAGTGTTAGAGCGCACAGAGACGCCCCTACTCCCACCTGTTGTCGAACCACGATAGCCATTGAAACTGCCATGTGTGCGTCCATATCTGTCGATAGAACCCGTCGAGCGTGCATGTCCACCATGATAGTATCTTACCGGTCGATAGTAGGAATAGGTCCAACCACCATACCAGCCGTAGTGCCGATAGTATGGATGATGCCAACTCCAGGCGTAGTCATAGTACCAAGGGTCATACCATCCATAGTGCCAAGACCGGTAATACCATGGATCATAGTACCATGAGTCGTACCAAGGATAATAGGAAGAATAGTACCAGGGTGAATGCCAATAGTAGGAATCATGCTGTCCCTGATTATAGCCTTCCCAATAAGCCTGCGATGGAGTATAGTCATCCCATCGCTGCATTTGACGAGTCACCTTGAAGTCGCCTACGCTATCTGGGTAAACACCTTGAACAGGAGCGAAGGAGATGATGTCTCCAGTATCTGTTGGAAGAACTTCATAACTGCTTCTAAAACGACGGTTGTATTCGTCGACACTGCGCGAACTGCCCGAATAATAGGTGTCGTGGGTAGAATAGGATGAGCGCTGAGATGTCGTCTTCGACTTACTCGAAGCAAAATACATGTCGTCGTCTTGTGCCATCATGGCAACGGGAAGTGCGACCAAAGCCCAAGTTAAAAACATCCACTTTTTCATACTTATATCTTTTTGTTTATACTTTCACAATGCAAAAATACTGCTTATTTTTATGCAAAGATACGGAAAAACCCTAAAAGGACATAGGATTTTCCCTATTTTTTATTAATTTTGCGCTAAAATTATCGATGCGATGAAATATTTTGAAGTAAAATTCACGATTGGAGGCCCGGAAACATTGAGGCAGACGGCATCAGATGTCCTTTCTGCCATGGCCGGTGAGGCAGGGTTTGAGACTTTCGAGGAGACGGCTTCCGGTCTTACAGGTTATGTTCAGCAATCACTATTTGACCGCAGCCTGCTGGAACAAATGCTGATAGATTTTCCCCTACCCGACTGCCCCATCCTATTTGAAGTCAGCGAAGCAGAGGACAAAGATTGGAACGAGCAATGGGAGCAGGAGGGCTTTTCCCCTATTGTCATTGGCCGCAGATGTATGATTCACGATGGACGCCATCTGGGAGAGTATCTCCCCAATGACTATGATATTGCTGTTGAAATTGATGCAAAACTGGCTTTTGGTACAGGAACACACGAGACGACACGCATGATTGTTAGTATGCTGCTTGAACAGAACCTCCATGGCTGTCGTGTGCTCGACTGTGGCACAGGCACCGGTATTCTGTCTATTGCTGCCATAAAGATGGGAGCCGACGAGGCAATAGGCTATGACATTGACGAATGGAGTGTAGACAATGCACGCCACAACGCTGTCATAAACCATGTTGACGAGCAGTTCATTTCACTATTAGGCGATGTCTCTATATTAAAAGAGGTGGAAGGGACATTCGATGTGGTTCTCGCTAATATCAATCGCAATATTTTGCTAGCCGATATGCCGACCTTCCGGTATAAAATGACAACTGGCAGCATCCTTATCCTCAGCGGCTTCTATCAGACAGACGTTCCTATATTGTCGGAAAAGGCAGCAGAACTGGACTTGAAAACCATCCAACAGCAGACAGACGGTGACTGGGCCTGTCTGGTGCTCAAGGTATAAGCAGAGAACTGTCGCCGTAACTCAAGAAGCGGAACTCATGTGCCAAGGCGTAGTCATAGATAGTATGCCAGTCGCCATGCACAAAGGCACTGACTAACAGCAAGAGCGTCGACTGAGGCTGGTGGAAATTGGTGACAAGCATCTTAACGATCTTGTATTCATATCCAGGAGCAATAATGATTTGCGTACTGGAGTGAAGCGTAGAGAGACTGTTCCGGTCAAGCCAGTCTTCCAAAGCCTGAATAGCCCGCCGAACAGGGACATCCGAACAGTCTGTTTCATAGGGCTCCCATTGGCGGACATGTAAATCAGACTCGTTGATGTCTGGCTGTCGCAATACTTTCACCCCCATGTAATAGAGACTCTCGAGTGTACGCACACTGGTGGTTCCAACAGCAACGGCCTGACAATCGTGGCGAAGAAGTTTTTCGAGAGTCTGCCTATGTACACAGACGTATTCAGTGTGCATCTCGTGGTCGGCAATCTCTTCACTTTTAACAGGTTTGAAAGTGCCTGCACCCACATGGAGAGTCACTTCATCACGTTCAACGCCACATTCATCGAGTGCTTGCAGAACATAGGAAGTGAAATGCAAACCCGCTGTCGGAGCAGCCACACTTCCCTTAATCTTTGAATATACAGTCTGGTAGGTCGTCTTGTCACTTTCCTGAGTCTCACGATTCAAATAAGGCGGGATGGGGAGTTCACCCATCGACTCAAGGATTTCTGCAAAGGAGACATTAGCGTTATCCCATTCGAAGTCTATCCAGTAACTGGTGCCGTGCATTGCACCCCGTTTGGCCTTTAGCACCATACGATTACCTTTGATTGTCAATTCACGATTGAGAGTGCCTTCCTTCCATTTCTTCAGATTTCCAACCATACAGAGCCATGAACACCGTCCGCTTGTCTGAAACATCAATTCGTAGTCAGCGGGCTGGGCTGGTTCCAAAAGGAATATCTCAATCAGAGCCCCCGTCTCTTTGCGGAAATGAAGCCGGGCTTGTATGACCCTGGTATTGTTGAATACCATTAAAGCCCCAGCGGGCAAATGGTTAGGCAAATTATAAAACACATCCTCCCCTACTCGTCCGTGCCGGTAGACCAACAATTTGGAGTGGTCACGCTCTGCCAACGGAAATTTTGCGATACGTTCTTCTGGTAGCAAGTAATTATACTCACTTATATGTATGTGCTTTGTATCCATAAATGCATTTAAATATAAAGATAGAAAGATGCCTTAAACATGGCGTATATCAGGGTCAATATCAATACAGTGATAACAACATCAATATCGTTTAACAGATAGCCTGTTGCCGTATATTCATTCGAGATGAATTTTTTTGTAGCAAACAATCGCTTATATAAATAATGATGCAGAAGCCAAATACCCACACCAACAATTCCGCCCCAAAACAGTCCGCACAGGATGTCGCCAGGGAAATGAACCCCCAAGTACATACGTGTCCAGCAATTGAGCAGCGACCATGTGACCAATGCTATAGTCAGGACACGACTGCGGACGAGTAGCGAAAAGAAGACGGCTATGCTGAAGGTATTGGAGGCATGTGCAGAAAAGAATCCGAATTTGCCTCCCCGGTAACCATTGACGATGTCGACCATCATACCTATTTCAGTATCATGAGTTGGACGCCAGCGAGCCACCAATGGTTTAACGATTGTATCATCGAGTGATCCGGCAATCAGCACACACAGACCTGCGCTTGCCAATATCAGGAGAATCTTGACAATAGTGTCGTTGTTGCGAATGACTATATAGAACAAAGACAAATAAAGTGGAATCCATGTGGCGGCAGCCGTCAGCGTCGTTGCCAGTCCATCAAGAAAGAGCGAGTCGCTGCCGTTCAGTGCCAACAGCAATTGTTTGTCAAACTCTATAAGCGAATTCCACATATCTTCCAGCGGTTATATGGTCATATAATCTCAATCTGATTTGCCTGAATCCAACCTTCCTTGCCATCGGCTACGCGGATTTCCTTCCAGTCGTCCATCGAGTCATCGGTGATGCTAACCTTTGTACCTTCATGCAAGATGAAGAGGTCTGTACCTCCCTGTGCCGGAGTGCTCTTGACAGGAACGGCAGACTGAATGATGATGGCGCCACTGCGACTCTGCATGAATGTTTTCTGCTGCCAGGCAAAGACATTGAACAACAAGAAGCCGACCACGGCGATAATTCCCCCGAAGAACCCTATTTTGCGTAACCATACTTGTCCGGCAAAAAGATAGAGCAAGGCCAAGACGATAGCCATAGCCAGCGAACCCAAGGCCAGGTAAGCCCATCTGTCAACATCAGCCAGATTGACCAGCGAATGGTACCATGTGACAAAAAACATCTCTGACTCAGGCACTATCTTGTCGACTGTCTTACTCTGTGCCATCTGAAGGTTAAAACGGATATCGGCATCACCGGGCGACAGTTGCAGAGCACGCTCATAAGAGAGGACAGCATGGGTAATATCGTCAAGACGGTAGTAAGCATTACCCAAGTTGTAATACAGTTCAGGACTTACCCCTTCCTGGATCAGTGCCTCGTAGTCGGCTACGGCCTTGTGGAAGTCTTCATTCATATACGCACTGTCGGCTTCGGCCTTTGTCACAGCACTCACCGAGAGCGGTGTCAACACAAGTAGCAATAATGCCATCGCCGAGGCGAAGTTCTTCCTGTGCTTGCGTTTCATGTCATCTTCAATTTGTTCAATTGCAGTCATCGCCTTTTCATAGACCTTGTTCATATTACCCTTAGGGTCGCCGGGGGCAAAGCGTTCAAACTCGCACTCGTCGATAGCACCGATAAAATTATCGATGGTGGCAGATGCCACGTTGCGCTCTTGCAAACGACCGGAGATATTCTCACGTGACAGTTGTTCGACGGGGATGTTCATTTTGTCGCCCACATATCCCCAAAGGGCACGCAGGGCTTCGTCATAGAACTGTCCGGGCTTGTTCTCCTTCATCAACTTGGCCGCCTGTCTCATTCGCTTGGTGGCCACCTTGTTGGCTTTTTTGCCACGCGACTTGACGACATCAGCATTCTCAATAGCACGACGGCGGAAAACCAAGAACAAAGAAACGAAAACAATCAGCAGAGTGCCGAAGACAATCCAATAATTAGAACTTCCGAAAAACAGGTCATCGTGACGATGCTGACGGGTATCCCCCAGTTTGATATGATGAATATCCTTGGCCAATGTCTCCACATCCTCCTGTCCAAAGTGCTGCATCACATTCTCGCTACCCTCACCTTTGGCCACATCGAGATGGAATGGCTCAGATTTGAGCGTCTTGTAGGCCTTGTCCTGAGTGTCGAAATAGACGAACTCAATGGCAGGGATGTCGAACTGGCCGGGATGACGCGGCACTGCAAGATATTCAAACGTCACATTTCCCTCTAGGCCATTGGCTGTCAAGCGTGTATTATCTTTACGCTTAGCATCATAAGTGTCAAAATCCAGTGGGAACTTAACTGCCGGTTCCTTGATGAGTTGCAGATTACCTACACCACTGATGGTGACCTTCACAGTCAACGGGTCGTTCGACTTCAGTTCACTCTTGTCAATCTCGGCAGTCATTGACAGGCGGCCGACGCCACCGGAGAATCCGGCGGGGCGCTGTGGCAGCGGTTCTACCTCAATGTCAACACCTGGTGCTTGAATCTGCTTCTTTACTTCCACATAGCCGGAACCGCCATTAAAGAAAGCCTCGAAGGGGTCGATATTACGGTTAACCTGCATCACCACGCCGTTGAATGTGATGGGTGGAATCTGCAGTTTTCCGGTCATCTGTGGAAACATCACGTACTGACTCCAGGTGACCGTCTTATAATTGCGACCATTGAACTGCTCCACTTTGAAACTTTTCTCCTGAGGCAAGGGTATCTCCTGTGTATGAAATCCCTTCAGGTCGGGCATTTTACCTTCCAGTTCGGTAAGGCTGACGAGAGTGTAGACCTTATATGTCAGCAGTATAGGCTCCTGCTCTACAACCTTTCTCTTATTGGCACTCACCTTGATGAAGAGGTCGGACCCAGAAATGTGTGAACCGGCCTGACGTGTCTCTGTCTGTTGGCTGTTGCCGCCACGTGAGCCATTGGCACCATTACTTTGCTCCGTCCCCGACACCTTGATTGTCAAGGTATTAGAGTTGACCGTCTTGCCATCAACGCTGATGCTGGCAGCCGGAATGGTGAAAGAGCCATTCTTCGTGGCACTAAGAATATAAGTATAGGTGATAGATGATGTCTGTGACGTGTGGCCGTTGACAATGCTGAAACTGGATTGCGACGAAGTGCTGGGCCCCATTAAAATCTCGAAGGCATCAGGTATCTGTCCGATACGGAACCCGCTTACATCCTGCGAGTTAACCGTATATGTCAGTCTGAACTGCTGGCCGACGGCCACCTGCTGTGGTGCGTTGGCTGTCAATTTCTGAGCCGAGGCCACGAGGTGACAAAAGAATACAGCAAAAAGAAAAATAAATATTGCTTTACACTTGCTCATGATTCTTTATACATTAATATTATGTATTTGTTATCCTCTATATTACCAATTCTTCTCTATACGACGACGCAGGGGCTGCTGATGCTCGTTGACCCGTTTCTGCGTCTCCTTCTCCCGCTGCATGGCAGCATTGAGCAACTGTTCGGCATTCTCTTTGCTCATCGGCGGCTCCTGCTGCTTTTGCTCCTGTTTCTGCTTTTGTTCCTGTTTCTGCTGTTGCTGCTGCTTGTCTTTCTGATCCTGCTGATCCTGCTGGTCTTGGTTGTTCTGACCGCCGCCATTGCCATTCTTGTCCAATTGTTGCTGACAGACCACGAGATTATATCGAGCCTCGTCGTCGTTGGGATTGTTGCGCAGGGCATCCTTGTAGGCCTCAATGGCATGCTGGAAGTCGCGGGCACTCTGATAGAGTACACCCATATTGTGATAGGCCTTCGATTTGCGCAGCGGGTTGGTCTCCTGCTCGGCCGCAGCACTATATCTTCTCACCATCGAGTCGCGCTGCGTCTCCGGAGTGGCTTTCCAATTGTCAGGAAACATGGCCGTTGCAACATTATAGTTGACACGTGCATCGGTACTATCGGCATTGAGGGCCTTATAGTAAGTAACCAGGGCTTCCTTGTGCTTATTGCGGTGAAACTGTCGGTTGCCCTGACGCACCAATTTTCTTGCATTCATGTTCTGACCGTCAGCTGGGAGTACCAGGACTAACTGTGAGCAGAGCAGTACTATGATGAAAGTGATGTGTTTCATTTCTTGAATAACTTGATGTTCTTAAACAGCGAGTTCTTTCTGTCAAGCAGACAGACTTCCAGTATCAGCAGCAGCAGGACGATGATGCCCACAGCCTGAAATTGTTCGTCGAAGTCGCTGTATATCGTTGATTCCTGTTTTTGCAGACGGTCCAGTTCGTTGTCCAGCAACCGCTGGGCACCAGAAGCATTGTCTACGTGGATGTAAGCACCGCCGCCGGCTTGGGCCAGTTCCTTACACATCTCTTCGTTAAGGTGCGACATCACGGTCTCACCATTGTTGTCGACCATGAAATTGCCGGTTTCAGGATCGGGCACCGGCGAACCGTTGGTATCACCGAATCCCAACACATAGATGTTCATTCCTTTCTCCTTGGCCGCTTGTGCTGCCTCAACAGCACCGCCCTCGTGGTCTTCACCATCGGTGATGACGATAATGGCCTTGCCCACATTCTCCTGTTGGGTGAAACTGTAGGATGCCATTTCGATGGCAGCCTTGATGTTGGTGCCCTGGTTGACCATCATCGACGGGTCGATGTTGTTGAGAAACATCTTCGCAGATACATAGTCGCTGGTGATGGGCAACTGTACAAAGGCATCGCCAGCAAAGACGATAAGCCCGATCTTGTCGTCGGTAAAGTTGTCGACCAAGTTCTCCACCATCATCTTCGCCCGATCCAGACGACTAGGCGACACATCTTTTGCCCGCATCGAGTTACTGATGTCTATACAGATGATGGTTTCGATGCCTTCACGCTTCTCTTCGCTGATGCGATTGCCCATCTGCGGACGGGCCACCATGACGACGAGCAAGGCGATGGCTGCTTCAAGCAACCAGAACTTGACCGTCGGCCGCCAACGTGAGACGTCGGGCATCAGTGCCTTTAGCAGTTCTGGATCACCGAACTTACGCAGTTTCCGCTTCTGCATGTAATAGGTACCAATGCGAATGATGGCCAGCACCAGTACGATGAGTAGCAGCCAGAGGTAATGTGGACTTTCAAATCGTATCATATTATGGTATCCTCCTAAAGATAGTTATTCTGAGCAGCACCTCAAGCACCAGCACTATCAAGGAAGCCAGCGCAAACTGCTGGTAAGCCTCGTAGCGGCGACTATAGCGCTGCACGTCGATTTTCGATTTCTCCAGTTGGTCGATAGCATGATAAATCTCACGCAGTTCGTCCTCGTTCTTGGCACGATAGAAATTACCGTTAGTAGTCTGAGCGATACTCTTCAGCGTCTCGGTGTCAATCTCTACCGGAATCTGAACATACTGTACGCGATTGCCGACCATCAGTGGATAGCGTGCCGTGCCGTTGGTGCCTACGCCAATAGTATAGACACGGATGCCCATGCTTTGTGCAATCTCGGCAGCCGTCATTGGCGAGATGTCGCCACGGTTGTTGCTGCCGTCGGTCAACAAGATGATGACACGGCTTGTGGCCTGAGAGTCTTTCAGACGACTCACTGCACTAGCCAAGCCCATGCCGATGGCGGTACCGTCTTCAATCAGTCCGCGGGCTGCGATGTCAGTGCGTACGTTTTGCAACAGCGACAGCAAGGAAGCGTGGTCAATCGTCATCGGACACTGAGTGAAGGCCTCTCCGGCAAAGATGGTCAGACCGATATTATCGTTGGGGCGGTCGGCTATAAATTCAGCGGCCACCTTCTTGGCAGCCTCAATGCGGTTGGGCTCCAAGTCCTCTGCCAGCATTGATGTAGAAACGTCCATGGCGAGCATGATGTCAATGCCTTCAACGGTTTCGTTTTTCCACGAATTGTGCGTCTGAGGACGTGCCAGGGCGATGACGAGTAGAGTAAAAGCCAGTAGGCGCAACAGCAGTTGCAAGGGCATGAGCATCACCCGCCAACTGCGAGGGGCCATTCGGAAAGCACTTGTATCGGCCATCCGGATGGTAGGCTCACTCTTCTTGCGGAACATCACATACCATATTATATAAGGTATAATGAGTAGCAGCAGAAACAGATATTCTCTATTGGCAAATTCCATAATCTTCAGTTTTCCTATAGTAAATCGTAGACACTGTAGACCACATAGCCGAAGAGTACCGTGCTGGCAATGAGGAGCACGGCAATAGACACCTTCAGGGCACGACGGCTCTTCTGCGAGCGTTCTTCTTCCTTGGTCAGTTGCGGCTTCACCTGCTGTTCGGCAACGGGCGTCTCAATCTTCGTCTTGTTGATAAAGTCAACGGCACTCACCAGATTGGCATCATTTTCGTTGATCAGCGTGGAGTATTTGGCAAACTTCACAAGATCAGCCGTCTGGAACAGTTGACTCAGTTCTTCGAGCGACTGCTGGTCACCAGCAGCCATCAGACGCTCGATAATCTCGCTGCTGGTCATCTCCATGGCACTGAACCCATAGCGTTCTTCGATATAGCGGCGAAGGGCGTCGGTCAAACGGGTATAGTATTCCTTTGGGTCTTCGGCCGTCACCATCTTATCTGCCTTGATTTCCTCGATAGCCTTCATGGCTTTCTGGTGGGGCAACAGTCGCTTGACGATACGGATACGTGCTATCACCGGCTTATTGTCGCGCAGTCGCAGATAGAGATAGTAGGCAAGGATAAGCAGCACAACCATCACAACGCTCAGCCAGAACGACAGGCTCCATTCCTCCCACATGAAAGGATTGTCCTGTACATCCTTCGGACCGTAATAGTTCTCGTAGTTCGTTGTGTCAACCTCGACAGTGAGAACCTTCAGTGCCAACTGGTTGGTCTGATAGTCCTGGTTGTTGACTTTCACGGTCATAGGGGGAAGATAGTAGAGGGTGTCCTCAAAGGAAGTGATCACGTAGCCACGCTGATGGCGCACCTGTCCGTTGTCTGCCGTTTCATCGGGCATTTCGATGGCTCCCATAAACTCGACACCGACAGGAAAGGCTGCCTCTTTGGGAAACTCGACACTGGCATCGCGGTCAGCAGTGGCGGTAACCGTGATCTGTACCTGTTGTCCGACAAGCATCTCGACACTACTGAGATACGATTCAACCTTTACATGTGCCGTTGACTGTAACGCGCAGATTAGCAGACATATAACGATGAGACACTTTTTCATTTATCCACGTTGTTTAAACAGTCCCATAAGGGCTTTTACATAATCCTCGTCAGTAGCGACACTGATGCTGTCGACATTGCTCTTGGCAAAAGTCTCTTTCAGGTCATTCTGACGTTTCATCCAGTAGCGGCGGTACGACTCGCGCAACTTGCGGCTACTGGTGTCGACATACTGTTCGAAACCGGTCTCTGCATCGACCACCTTCATCAGCCCCACATCGGGCAGGTCGCAAGCCCGCTTGTCGTAGACCTGAATGGCCACTACGTCATGCTTACGGTTGGCGATGGTCAGTTGCTGCAAGAAATTCTGTCTGACGTAGAAGTCGCTGAGCAGGAAGGCCGTACAGCGTCGCTTGCTGACACCTGTCAGGAACTCCACAGCCTGAGCCACGTCGGTACGTCGGCTGTCGGCATGGAAGTCGAGCATCTCTCGGATGATGTAGAGGATATGCTTGCGTCCCTTCTTAGGCGGAATATATTTCTCAATCTTGTCAGAGAAGAAGATGACACCTATCTTATCATTATTTTGTATGGCCGAAAAGGCCAGTGTGGCGGCAATCTCTGTCACCATGTCACGCTTCATCTGCTTACGTGTACCGAAGTCAAGCGATCCGCTGACGTCGACGAGTAGCATCACTGTCAGTTCCCGTTCTTCTTCAAACACCTTGACGTAGGGTTTGTTGAAGCGGGCAGTCACATTCCAGTCGATGTCACGCACATCGTCGCCATACTGATATTCCCTGACCTCCGAGAAGGCCATACCCCTACCCTTGAAGGCCGAGTGATACTGACCTGCAAAGATATTGGAACTCAGACCGCGTGTCTTAATTTCAATCTTCCTGACTTTCTTGATGATTTCCGATGTTTCCATCAATTATCATTTATCATTTAGGACTTTGCCCGTCATCAATTTATCAAGGCACTTCCACCTTATTAATAATCTTCGACACGATTTCCTCGCTGGTCACGTTGGACGCTTCGGCTTCATAAGTGAGCCCGATACGGTGGCGCATCACGTCGTGAGCCACAGCACGTACATCTTCTGGTACCACATAACCACGGCGCTTGATGAAAGCGTAGGCACGGGCCGCCTTGGCCAGGTTGATGGAGGCACGCGGCGAACCGCCAAAGGAAATCAGGTCCTTCAAGTCCTTCAGGCCGTAGCGGTCAGGATAGCGAGAGGCAAAGACGATGTCGGCAATATACTGCTCGATTTTCTCGTCGATATAGACTTCGCGCACCACTTCGCGGGCTTTCAGAATTTCGTCGGCAGTCGTTACTGGTGTGACCTTTGGCAGTCCTCCGCCGATGTTTTCACGAATAATCTTCTTCTCCTCGTCGAGTGTGGGATAGTCGATGACCACCTTCAGCATGAAACGGTCCACTTGAGCCTCGGGCAGCGGATAAGTGCCTTCCTGTTCGATGGGGTTCTGAGTGGCCATGACAAGGAACGGGCTGGGCAAATCGAAGGTCTCGCTGCCGATAGTCACCTGTTTCTCCTGCATGGCCTCCAGCAGTGCGCTCTGCACCTTGGCCGGAGCACGGTTGATCTCATCAGCGAGCACGAAGTTGGCGAACACAGGGCCTTTCTTCGTGAGGAACTTCTCATCCTTCTGCGAATAAATCATCGTACCGGTAACGTCGGCCGGCAACAGGTCGGGTGTGAACTGGATGCGGCTGTACTTGGCATCAATGAGTTGCGACAAGGTCTTGATGGCGAGTGTCTTGGCCAAGCCGGGCACACCTTCCAACAGGATGTTGCCATCGCTGAGTAAGCCAATGAGTAGTGAGTCCACCAAATGTTTCTGACCGACGATGACACGGTCCATGCCTGTAGTCAGATTGGTGACGAAGGCACTCTGTTGCTCAATCCGTATGTTGAGTTCGCGGATATCAATATTTTCTGCCATAACTAAATAATAATGTTTTTATGATTCTTTCTGTTGTTTCTTTAATCTCTTCTTTAACTCCAGTTGTGGAATTTTAACCTTTTGGCCGGCCTTGAGCACGTCAGCCGCCTTCATGCCATTGAGCACTTCTACATAGCACTCCATGTCCGGGCCCAATATTCTGCGTGAGATACGGCCAAGCGTCTCACCTTCTTTGGCGGAGATAGTTTCCTTGACACCTACAATGCCATAGGCTCCGAGGCGCACCCGCTGATCCATCGCATCGTATTTTTGCCATTCCTTTTGTTGTGCACTGACTGCAGGTTTCTGCTCCTTCGGCTGCTCGGTTTGAACAGGCTGCACAGTCTCCGTTGCGGTCTGTTCAATCTCGGCAGTAGCCATCTCTGCAGCAGTGGCTGCCTCGGGTTCAACGGAATCCGTTGTCTCGCCGGGGGTCGGTGCCTCGGCAGGAATAGTTGCCTCGACAGGAGTTGTTGTCTCGGCCGGCATCTCAGCAACGACTGGTTCTACTTGCTTCTGACTGCCAAGCCAGTATCCGACACCGAACAGCACGCCACAGGCCAACACCGCTACCAGCAACCAGGGTAAATATGACTTTTTATGATGTTCTACAGGTTCTTCTGCAAAAGGTTCTTCTGCGACAGGTTCTTCTGCGACAGGTTCTTCTGCGACAGGTTCTTCTGCCAAAAAGGATGGTCCGACAACTTCGTCAACATCCTTTTGTTCATCAACGACTGCGGGTTCTTCTTCGACAGCGGGTTCTTCTTCGACAGCGGGTTCTTCTTCGACAGCGGGTTCTTCTTCGACAGCGAGTTCCTCTTCAGACTCCTTTTCTTCGGGGAAGTCCACACCATCCTTGAGAATGACGGTCTCAAAGTGACTGAAGGGCTTGTTGACCAATTCCTTCATGGTGGAGTCCGGGGTGAAGGTCAGTTTCTGGTGTCCTTCGATAAGCACACGTTCGCCGGTGTTGATGTTGACGCTCTCGCGGTTTTCCACATCGATGACTTTGAAAGTACCGAGCCCCTTGATCTTTACCAGGTTGTCGGAATCGACACCTATTTTAATAATATATATAAAATCGGAAAGGAACTGTTGAGCCTCTTTCTTTGTGATGCCACACTTGCCTGCCAAGATAGTAGCAAGGGCGTCCAAGTTGATCTTGTTCTTTTCCATCATTCGTTACCTTTGTTTTTTATCGAATCTCTCCATGCAGGATGCGGCTTGAATGATAGGGTCAGTTTTGGTGGAACGAGCATGCGCTGTCCGTTGGTAGGACTAACCATCACGCGCTCCATCTTTTTCCTCAGTTCAAATGTGCCGAAGTTAACCAACTGGATATCGTTGCCTTCCTCGAAGCATTCTCCCATAGCATCGATCATCTTGTTTGTCATATCTTGCACTTTCGCGGCCTTAAGGCCTGTGCGCAGTGCCAAGTTGCTGATAAACTCCTTATTGTTCATATATAATACTGTATTTATCGTATTTTTCCATATAAGTCGAATTCTTCGGCATCGGTAATCTGCACATCGTAGAATTGGCCGATGGTAAGCGGTCCCTCGTTCTGAGGGATGAGCACCTCCGGGTCGACCTCGGGTGAACAGAACTCGGAGCGTCCCACATAGTAGTCACCTTCGGTACGGTCGATGATGACGCGCAGGGTCTGTCCAATCTTGGCGGCTTCTATCTCAGCGCTGATGTTCTGCTGAACACGCATCAGGCGGTCCAGCCGTCGTTGTTTCACGTCTTCGGGTACATCGTCCTCATAGTGCTCCGCCGAATAGGTGCCATCCTCTTCACTATAGGCAAAAGCCCCCATTCGTTCGAAGCGCGCCCATTTGGTGAATTCTATGAGTTGCTGGAAGTCGTCGTCGGTCTCGCCGGGAAAGCCGACCATAAGTGTGGTACGCAAATGGATGCCGGGCACCTCGCGCCGCAGTCGTTCGATGAGTTCTACAGTCTCCTTCTTGGTGGTGTTGCGCCGCATACGATGAAGCATATTGTCGCTGATATGCTGCAAGGCGATGTCGAGATAGCGGCACACATTGGGCTTTTCGCGCATCACTCTCAGTAAGTCCCAAGGGAAATGTGTGGGATAGGCATAGTGCAGCCGAATCCATTCCACACCTTCGATATTGGCCATGCCTTCGATGAGTTCAGCAATACGCTGTTCGCCGTAGAGGTCGACGCCATAATAGGTCAGTTCCTGAGCGATGACCTGAAACTCCTTGACACCACGCTCCACCAGGTAGCGCACCTCACTAAGAATTTCGTCCATCGGACGGCTCAGATGGTGGCCCGTGATGAGGGGAATGGCGCAGTAGGCACAGTGGCGGTCGCAGCCCTCGCTGATTTTCAGGTAGGCATAATGGCTGGGAGTAGTCAGGTGGCGAGTGAGCGAACCGCCGGGGCTGCTCGCTGAACCGGCGGGGGGGATGGGGCTCATTGGGCCTATTGGGCTTATTGG
>AUXO011823862.1_pt1 | contig 16625 bp, 17 predicted proteins | sample 768731 | NCBI WGS metagenome assembly AUXO01 (sample SAMN02715735, study PRJNA202380) | gut metagenome | biome: sheep rumen | host: Ovis aries | place: New Zealand: Palmerston North
GAGTTTAATAAAAATGAATATACTGTTGTGTTTAAAAATGGAATTTTAAATCTAGCTACAATGAAGCTAGAACCAATGACTCCTGACCACTTAGAGTCAATACAAATCGAAGCAAACTATGACCCAACGGCTTATAGTAGTACTGCTGATGAATTCTTTGCAACTGCTACTTGTGGAGATAAAGACGTAGAACGATTACTATATGAAGTTATAGGTTATACAATGCTAAAAACAAATGCACTTGCAAAAGCATTCGTCCTAGTAGGAGCAGGTAGAAATGGTAAGTCTACTTTCTTGGATATAATAAAACAAATGCTTGGAAGAAATAATTATACCGCTATATCTTTTAAGGATTTAGCCAGCAACTTCAGAGCATCTACATTAAAAAACAAACTTGCATCGTTAGCAGGTGATATATCGGCCCAACCAATCCAAGAGTCAGACCTATTTAAATCTATCACGGCCTATGAAGACATTCAATTAGAAGAAAAATATAAAGCTAGTTATACTGACAGAGTATTCTCAACGATGCTATACTCTTGTAACAAGTTACCTAGAACACCTGATACATCCGATGGTTTTTATAGACGTTTTGTAATCATACCATTCAATGCAGATTTAAGTAAAGTAAAAAACGTAGATGGCCTAGCTTTCCACGACAAGTTAATGAGTCAAGAAAGCATAGATTATATAGCTTTCAAAGCTTGTAAGGCTATATATGAGGTGCTAAATACAACTAAGGAATTCTCTTTACCTGTTTGTGTACAAGAAATGATTAAGCAATATCGTATAGATAACTCAGGACCTCTATCTTGGTTTAGAGATAAACTTAAGAGTGATACTATGAAGTTAAGAACTTATAAATTAGGAGTAGCCTTTGCAAACTATCAGGCATATTGTACTGAAGTTAATAGACCTCCTATGAGTCAAGTAAACTTTAAAGCTGAAATAAAAAAGGAATTAAATATTGAACTAATTGAATAAATAGTTTATAATAAAAGTATGGAAGAGCAAATAACCCATACTTTTGTTTTGTTTTGTTTCCATTAACACCTCCTTTTTTAAAAAGACCCTGAGTTTTCTCAGAGTCTTTCTTTTTATTTATAGTTATTAACGCCTTCGTAATGAAGGACATAAGGTAAACCTGTCTCGGGATTTACCTCGGCTTTACCTAATTCTTCTTTACGCTTCTTTATATCTTTATCAAGGTCAGCTTTAATTTGCTTGGCCTCACCTATAGCAGGATTCAATTCTTCTGGGGTAAGCTCGATGATGACAGGTTCATTCTGTTTAGGATTGACACCAGGAGCGTAGACATTCTCTACTTGGATGTTGAAAGCTACTGTACCAACAGGCTCATCCTTATCCTTGGTCTCCTTAAGAGCGTCACCTGCTTTATCCAAAATAACTTTGGCACAAGATGCAGCTAAGGAATCGTCATCCGTGGTTGTCATAATATACTTCAGTTTTTCCAAAGCCATATCACGAGCTGATGAAACTTCTGCCTTGAACTTAGTAGTCTTTGCCACAGTTAATTCTTCCATCGTAGTAACGACATCTTTATTCGCCAGCATCCTGTTAGCTAAAGCAGAAGCGTTTCGAGCCGTAGGTAAAATAGAACGCATAGCCTCTTCAGCAGTATAACCACCAAAGCATACAAGCTCAACGAAAAGCTTTTGTTGCTCATCTAATAGATTATAATGAGAGGTAGTTAATTGTCCTGCTTTTAAAGCAGCGAGTAATTCTTCCTTTGTCTGAAGAATCATTGGTTTAAAAATTCTAGAATCGTTTGCCATTAAATATTCTCCTTTGTAATATAGTACCCTGCAAGAGGTTCGTGTTCAGCTATCTTCTTTTCAAAGAAAGATTGCTTACAAGAATTAAAAAAGTCTGGTGATATAGTACCGATACTTCTATCTATAAGAAACTTTTTTAAAGAATCCAAGGTAGCAAACCTATGGATATCTGCTTTGAAAACAAGATGCTGGGCTACATACACTTCACCTTTGTAGATATACTTATAATAATACTCTTCAATAAGATTGTTGCGAACTTGAATAGGCATCTGTTCAAATAAAGTATTCACAAGCTCTACCTGATAAGGAGCATCACCTATAAACTGTTCTAAAAATCCCTTGAATCTTTCCTTATCAATCTCTAATCTTGGCATAAAAACCTCCTTAAAATTTATAGTGCTTTCTTTCCTTAATTATAGCAAATAATTGCAAAGAAATAAAGTCTATGCTATAATAAAACAAAAGGTGAGTATATGAACTTAGACGATATTTTAAATAATAAATTAAAACACCCTAAAAAGAAAAAGAGAGTAAGCTGTCAGAAAATAATCCAGCTTATCCTTGAAGATAAATATGATTCATCAAACCCTACGCACGTAAGAATGAAGAACCGTGCAATAGAAGCAGGAGTAATTGATGAAAACCTAAACATAATAGAGAGGAGATAAAACAATGCCAGGATTAGAAGATTTATTAGGAACAGGTACTAATGGAGACCAGAAGATTACAGAAAACAGTAAGCAGATAAATCCATTAGAGGCTAAACCTGACGACTCTGTAGCAGGTACTGAAGAAAATCCTTTAGAAAGAATGGATGAGATTTCTAAATCGAAAAAGGATTCAAAGAAAAAGGGTAAAGAAGATAAAACATTAGACAGTGCAACTATTGAAGAGATGTTAATGACAGGTGAAAACACACAAGGAATGTTTGAACCTAATAATAAAGAACCTGAAGGTAACGAACCAAAATTAAATGAAGAAGTGGATGAGAAAGCTAAAAGAAATTTAGATAAAGCTGAAACAAAACCTTCTGAAAAGTATGCAGAAAAATTCAAGAATGATTTATTAAAACATCCTGAAGCATACACGGTTCAAACACCACAAGGAGAAATGACAATAGCAGAAGCTATTAAAAAAGGCTATAATCCTATTACAAAAAGATTTGAAAAGGAACATAACCAACAAAATATAAGAGAATCTTTTTTAAATAAATTAAATGATTCGGATAGAAGAAATATAGAAAGAATAACTGACCCAAGTGCAGCGCAAATTGCACCTGCAGACGCTGAAATGTATGGGCTAGATGCATCATCTCCTATGGTTAGACAACAGCCACAACAGCAGATGGCTCCTCAACCAATGCAGCCAGCAGGACAACCTCAGGGAATGATGCCTACAGGACAACAGATGCCTGGTTCTGAAGAATCAATGGCAGCGGGAGCAAACCCTTTAACAGCTTTATTAGGAGGAGGTAATCAATAATGCCTAAAGTTATACGTACAGGAAGAATTGACCCTATTACAGGTGAGGAAGAATCTGAAGTAGTGCCACCAAATTATAAAGAACCCCGAGAAAATACAAATATTTATAACCCAGAAAATAATCAAGCTTATTATAATCTAGATGAAACAGTTTCAAGTGAAGACAATCCAAGTAAAACCACTCTAGAAAGTGGAAAAAATACTGGTTCAGGAGTTGAGGCTGCACTAGAAAGTGATGGTTATAAGTGGGATAGAGATGCTCAAAAGATGGCAGAAAATACTTATCAACAAAAAGTTCTAGAAGAAAAGCAAGGAATGCTAACCCAGCGTCAAGAGCTAGAAAAGAATGCTCAGCAATATCAGACTCAAGCTGATATGCAGAAGTACTCTGATAACCAGACAGCAGACAAGGTGGGCTGGACGGGAGGATATGTTCTTGACCAAGAACGTCAGCGTGAATATATGAAGCAGTCCATTCAGGCACAGCTTTATGGAGCTATGGAGCTACAGAAATATGGTTATGATACAGCAATGGCTGCAGCAAGATTAAGCTATGATGCTAACCTATTAAACTACTCACAGGAATACTATAACCAAGCTGTTCAAAATGCCATAGCTGAAGGTAATCTATTAGGTACATATTTTTCTGCAGAAGTTAAAGAAATGTTACAGCAATACACTATAGCTGAAGAAAAATTACAGGACTCGTCATTACCTGATAATGAAAAAGAAAGAGCACAAAAAATAGTTAATACTATTAACGGATGGTTTGGAGAAAATAATATCTCTCCAGCAGGAATTAAAACAGCGGCTCAATGGAGTGCAGAACTAGCTGCAGAAAATCAAAGAAATGAATTACTTTGGAATCAATTTAATTCAGCAATGAACGTAGCTAATAATACTAAAAAAGAAAACGCCTCAGCATTTATTATGCTTGATGATAAAGGTAATCCTATATATGATGGCTACACTATACAAATGGGTGACTGGACCACTATGGATGGAAAAGAAATAGTAGAAAATTATTTAACCAATGACCCATCTGGTAAGCGTAGACAGGAATTCTTTGGTTATCTAGATACTCAATTAGCAGGACAAAGTGGAACAGATTTTACTAACTGGTTAAAGGCTAACGGATATATGGAAGAAAATGGTACAATTCAAGGAAATACTGTAGATTTATATAGAAAATTCCTAGGAGAATCTGATGTATTCGCTACATTCCTAGAAAAGAAATTTGGGGATTTATCTCCTGAAGATAAAAGAATACTAGCTAAGAAATTAAATGGTTATGACTTAACTGTAAACTTACCTGATGGTAAAACAGCAACATATACCCTAAGAATTACAAAAGACCCTAATGATTCATCAGGAAAAGGTTCTACAAAAGGGCAATCAGGACAATCAGGACAATCAGGACAGTCAGACCAATCATCACAACCACCTAAAAAAGTTTTATCAAAAACATATACAAAAGATAACCAAAATGCTATGTTAAATACACTTTTTAATACAGATAGTAATGGAGAATTAACTAATAAACAATTTGAAACAATTTATCAATTACTTGAAGGATGCACTAAAGCAAACCCAGATACTTGGAATGAAGATAATGAATGGTATAATGGATTCCTTAAAAATGCTGCAATATGGCCAGTAGGAAATATAGCGGAAGCTGTAGAAGCCTGGGCTGGTGCTGGAACCCAAAATCCTTATGAAGCAGGACAAGCAGTTGAAGAAATACTTAATGAAATAAATATTAATATAGGAGAAGAAAATTTAACATTATTAGGAAATATTGCAGATAAATGGAACAATATGTCTAATGCTGAAAAAAAATATTTACCAGAGGAAGAAAAAAAGTACTATGAACAAGCAAGTAACTTTATGACTAAAGTATTCCAATTAATGGAAGCAAGAGATTATTACTATCGTAATGATTCTGTACCATTCACTTGGGACTATATAGGAGACACTTGGAAACAAGTTGGATATCGATGGTCACACATAGATAATTTTGGAGATGCTATGGCTGCATTAGGAAGTAGCTTCAGTGCAGTAGCGACTTCTGCATTCTCAGGCATATTTGGAACAATAGGAAAAATATTTGGATGGTATTAATTATAAGGAGGATATATGAAGATTAATTGTTTAAATGGTAATATTATTGTAAGAGTAGCTGAGGAAAAGGTTACTACAAAAGCAGGACTGATTGTTAATACAACAGAACAAAGAGGAAAAAGAACTATTATTACAGGAGAAATAATTTATTCTAACAGGAAAGACAACTTACAGAAAGGAAGTATTGTATACTTCCCGATGTTTGCAGCTCAGCCAATTAGCCTTGATGGGCTAGACTACGCTGCAGTTAATGCGAAGGATGTTATCCTAGTAAAAGAAAATGAATGATACTCTAAAAATTATTCTAGTATTCCTACTTGTACTAATTGTTGTACCTGTAATAATATGGATAGCATTAAGTAATGCAGATAAAAATAAAGATGAAAATGAAAATGAAAATGAAAAGGACTAATATTCAAGGAGATTTATGAAAACAAAGCAAACAAAAATTATTAAAACAACATTCCAGAAAATGTCTGATATTGTAACACCAACGATGGGAGCGAAAGGAAGACTAGCTGTCCTACAGGATGAGCTATCCAGACCTTTCCTTACAGATGATGGAGTCACTGTTGCAAAAGAATGTATGAATTTTGAGGATGCATTTGAAAAGATGATAGCGATGTCGATAATTGAGGCAGCCAATAATACGGAGAAGCGTGCTTTTGATGGCACAACATTAACTGTATTATTAACGAACGAGTTCTACAAAGCAGGTCTTCGTCTAATTAAGCGAGGCAAGCATCCTCAGGAAGCAGCAAAGATTATTGAGAAGGAAATTGATGCAGCTCTAGCTTACATAGCTAAGATTAAAAAGCCTGTCACAGACAGAAACACGGTAAGAAATGTAGCGAACATCACTACAAAGATACCTGTGATAGGAGAGCTTGTAGCAAGAGCTTATGATTATGCTGGAAATAATATGAATGTTGTTATCGAACACGATAGAAAATCGAAAGAGTCTTCTATTGAACACGTAGACGGTATGGTAATTGATTCGGGATACTTCTCTGATGAGATGAAGCAGCTATGTGACAGCGAAGGAAAGTGGGAAGCAAACAATGCAAAGCTAATATTATTAGCTGAAGGAATGCTTACCAGAAATGGATTGAATACACTATTTAAATCCATAGAGAATCCTAACCAGCCGTTAGTATTCATCTTATCCAAGGACTTTAATCCTGAAAGCTTAAAGATAATCCTAGACAACCTAATCCAAAACAAGTTGAAGTTTATGATTGTCTTTATAAATGATAGTAAACCTGAAGAAGTATTCTTAGATATTGCTGCACGCTCTAACGGAAGGATTCAATCTGCTACATTAGGAACAACAGACTACAGTTTAGGATATGCAGGTACAGCAAACAAGATTGTTATTGAGCAGGACAAGACGACAATACTATGCAAGGGCGATGCTAAAGCTATTGAAGCAAGAGTTAAATCCTACAGGAAAGAACTAGAAGACAAAGAGTTTAACACGGGAATGATTCGTGCTGATGTAATAAACCGAAGACTTGCAAACTTAACTGCAGGTGTAACAAAGATTAAGATTGCTGCACAAACAATAACAGAGTACACAACGATTCGATTGAAACTAGATGATGCAATAGGAGCAGTAAGATGTTCCTGTAGAGATGGAATACTACCAGGAGGAGGCAAGGCCTTATACATTACTTCTCTTATAAAGGAAACTAAGAACATTAAACAAGCACTTCAAAGTCCTTGTTTGAAAATCATTGAGAATGCAGGATTGAAAAAACCTGGAAGAAATGTATTGGAGACTAAGGACTGTGGGCTAGATGTAAACACAAACAAAGTGGTTAACCTATACAATGAAGGCATCATTGATAGCTTTACAAGTGTAGACACAGCAGTAAGAAATGCACAGTCTATAGCTTGCAGTTATCTAAAAGCCTATATCATAATTAACCAAACTGCATAATCAAAAAGGTCTCTAATAAATAGAGGCCTTCTTTATTTATACAGTCAGATTATTTCTTATAAATTACTCCACCAAAAGAATGAATCTTTTTATTAGGAGATTCATAAGGCTGAATATTTACTTGAAGCTTAGTAATTTTAAGTAGAGTATTGAAGAATAAACTCATCTGACTTAAAATATGCGCTCTGCAAAATCCAGCAACCTCACCAACCTTAGTACAACCAGCAAGGTTTAAGGTATGTAACTTAGTTAATTGAATAAAAGATTCAGCTTTTAAAAATGGGTGAGAATCCACACGTAATGTATAAGTAAAATCTGGAGAATTATGATAAGTATCTTGAGAAGTAACTTTACAAGCTAAAACATTTCCATTATCAACAGCAATAACCATAAACAAAGCTCTTTGAACATTACCATTAGCAAAGGTTTTAATGTTACCATTTAAATCAATATAAGGAGAAGTAATTATATCAAAGGTCTTTAAAAAAGTGTAAGCCATATTATTTCACCTCCTTTCTGTTCTTACTAATAAACTTGGAAAATATTTTCCAGAAGAACCAAATCTCAACAGGAGTATACAGAGTATTAAGAGGATATTGAGCTTGATAAGCAGGATTAGTAGAGCCAATAAGGCTAGCTAACCTTCGCCATATATCAGACCTAACCTCTAGATTACTCATATCAGAAGCGTAAGTTAAATATCTAATCATAAATTCAGGGCCAGTCTTAGGCTTGAATTCAGATAGGTATGCTTTAATATCTGCATGAGCAATAAGCATCTCATTAAAGTCTTTATATTCTTGAGGAGTATAAACAACTCTAAAATAAATATCTTTATGCTGCTCAATAATACTTAGAGTATGCTTTAAACCAGCACCATCGTGGTCTAAAGAAAGAATAATATTCTTACCAGACAAAGTTGAGATATGAGAAGATGTGAATGCTGTACCCATAGCTGCAACAACATTAGGAATACCACAAGTAACTAAAGATAAAGCATCCATATAACCTTCAACTACATAAATAGTAGGATAAGACTTAGCTTTATGATAATTAAATAAAGCATAAGACTTCTTAAAGAATGGAGTCTCACAAGAATTAATATACTTAGGAAGATTAGAATCTAAACTTCTTCCGCTAAAGGCTATAACATCTCCTTTAGTATTAGTTATAGGGAAAATATATCTATCTGAAAAAACACATTCACCATAAGAATTATATAAACCATCAACTAAAGGAAGATTAAGTTGAATCAAAATATCTTTTAAAGATATATGTTTACCTTCATCAGTAACAAATACACTAGGACAATAACCTAGTTTATATTCATCAATAACTTCTTTAGATAAACCTCTATCTTCAAAATATTTTGGATTAGGATTAACACTAGATTTATAACAAAAAGCAAATAACTTTGCTACATAATTATAAGTCTTAGTGTAATCAAGATACTCCTGATTAGGTTGAGAAGTAGAATCTTCATACTCAATATTGAAATGAGTACAAATTTCTTTAGCAGCATCCACATCAGTTGCAAAGCCATAATAATTTTTAACAAAAGCAATAGAATCACCTTGAGAACCACAAGAAAAACACTTATACTTATCAAGAATGTTCTTTGTCTTACCATAAAGACCAAAACAAGGCGTGTTAGTACCAGCACCACAAATAGGACAACTCATTAAAGTGTTGCGTCTTCTCTGAGGAACAACAACACCACACATATCAGTTAATACTGATAATAAATCAATAGATTTAGCAGCTTCAAATAATTTCATTTCCATTTCCTCCAATTAAATTTCAAAATTTTTAGCAGAATAACTGTAGTCAGAATCCTGAAGCCAATCAGGATTGCTTTCAAGAATATCATTAAGAAGATTTTCTTTCTCCTCAAAATCCCAAGAATCTTCAACTTGTTCATCGATAGCATCTAAAACAGAAGCAGGAGGGTCTATGTAAGAGTCGTGCTCCTCATCATAAACACATACCTGTTTAGTATTAAAACCTGTAACTGCATAACACTTCTTAAAGTTTACCATAAAATCACCTCCTTTACATAAAGAATTTCTTAGCTACTTCTTCATAAATATCTGAAGGTAACTTAGTAACAATCTCATCAATAGAATAAGATTTAATGATAAGACCATTAATATCTTGCCATTGACGAGGTGAGAAATCTAAACCTAAAATAAATACCAAAGCATTATCTGCAATAGCTTGAGCAATTCTAGTATCAAGATAATCAACTGAACCATCAGTAGCAATAAGAACTATCTTATAATATTTAGCATCCTTAAAATAATAATCATTTAAAACAAAGTTTAAAGATTCCATAATATCAGTACCACCTTCATCAGTAATAAACTTAAGTGCGGTTGTTAATTCTGAAGGATTACTAAAAGGAACATCTAAATCAAAAGGCTTAACAAGAGTAGTTTCATCAGAGAAAGTTAAAAGACAAGATTGAATATGAACAGCATTAAAGGCATACATTAAACCTTCAAATGCTTGCTTAGCAAATTCAAGTTTATTACCACAATCAAAACCCATACTTCCAGATATATCCAATAAGAAATAAGCAAGAATATCTTTACCAACAGGGGCAGGATATTCTTCTTTATAAATATTCAAAGACTTCTCTACGAAGTAATCAACGATAGCTTCCTCATCTAATTCTCCTTGTTCTAGACCACGAACAGTAACATCAGATTGAGTATACAATCTCTGCAATACTGATGTAGCTTCATTATAAATATCAATAACCAAATTCTCAGGACGAGATTTACAATAAGAAGAAGAGAAATACTGAGAGACACCATAGATTACATCAGAGTTAATGCTATTAATAGCATCATCATCAAGAGAAAGATTATCATCATACTCACTTTCAGAATTAAAATCTTGAGAAACATCTTTTAAAGCTTCTTCAAGTAAGTCTTTCATCTCTTCCTCGGTTAAAGAATCATCGTCATCAGGAGAAGGAGCTGCTGCATCTTTACCACCAGAAGACTCACTAGAATTATCTTCAGATTCTCCATCGGAGTCTCCATCAGACTCTTCCTCAGTATCTTCATCGGAATCTTCTTCAGCTTCATCTTCAGTATCATCTTCATCTTCTTCTGAATCTTCTTCTAAATCTCCCTCAGTTTCTTCTTCATCCTCGATATCAGAATCATCTTCAATATCGTCTTCAATATCATCTTCATCTTCGATATCATCTTCAGAATCTTCTTCAGAATCTTCTTCATCTAATTCATCAGAGTATTCCGTATCTTCAGAATCTTCCTCATCTGATTCTTCTTCGTCTGATTCTTCTTCGGAGTCTTCAGTATCTTCCTCGGACTCTTCTTCATCATCACCATCGTCAGAGCCTTCAGAATCCTCAGACTCATCATCCTCATCATCCTCATCATCCTCATCATCATCAGAAGAACTAGAAGAACTACCAGAAGTACCTTCATCACTATTAGGACTCTCACTATTAACACACTCGTCATCCTCTTCATCCTCTGATTCATCACTAGATTGATTAGATTGATATAACTTAGGCTGGTCTAGTAAGTCACCAACACTAGAAGTCTTACTACCAGCTTTATTAACAAGCACTAATAAATCCTTATAAATTAAAGGACATAAAGTGCCGACAGTATATCTACATCTAAGCTTAGTATCTGTGATACGAATAGCAGTATCGAAAGCATCCAATGTTTCTTGAGACCAAGCAAAATATTCTGGATGATTCCACATAGATTGAACATCAGTATCATATTCATTATATACTTTCATAATAAACCAGAAAAGCTTTTGCTTTATATTTAATTCAAAATTAGAAATGTTAGCAGCTTCAACTTGCTTTACTATAGAAGTGAAAGACTGAACAGGTAAAGCACCTTGAGTAATACGAATACCTTCTTTGAAAACTTTTATAATATACTTTGTATTAAAATCCATACAAAATCTCTTTTGAATTACACTGTCTTCAACTACGTTATTAACATACGTAATTAAGAATCCAGGTAAATCAGGACATAATTCAAGAGCATAAGCTTTTAAATTCTTAATAGAGTCTGTATATAAGTAATGACCTAGTTCGTGTAAGGCACAGAAATCTCTATACATTTCAGCAAGTTCTTTATAAGCAGACTTCATATCATAATAATCACTTCCAGAGATAGAGTCACCTTCATTAATAGATAATGGATTAGCTTCAATAACCTTAAGAACAAGAGCTCTAGGATTGAAAACTATCTTATGGTTAATCATATTGATAGCAGCAAGACCATTAAAATTGTTATCAAATTTTATAGAGATTTTAGAAGTATCAATGAACTTAGATAATAATCTCTCAACAGAATAAGATGAATTGATATAGTATACTACATCCTGAACAAAAGTTTGTAAATTAAAATTAAAATTTGCCATAAAAAATTTCCTCCTAAATATAATATTTTAATATAACTGATAATAAATAACTGGCAATTTTTGTGGTTAAATCCTCAATAAGAGGGTCAGTAACTGCTTGAGAAGCATTAATATAAGAAGCTACATTAATACCATAATCAAGGTCGTAGTGACAATAACCTTCATTGACAGCGGCATAAGAATTAGAATCTTTAGCTGCTACAATGAAACCACTAGGAACAACAATACAGTTGTCAATAGTTTTATTTCTTGTCATAAAATAAATCTTTGTAAGAGAACTACTTCTAGAATGATAAGAAGGAATTCTTATCAATAAACTTGTAGCAAAATAATTTCTCCAAGATTTAACACCAGCACCTACAATAAAATTATCATAGAAACCTTTGGAATCTTCACAAGCAAGAAGTGAGGTAGGAGCTATTAAAAGCTCCATACCTTTGTTCTCACATAATTCAACAAGTTTAATTTCTACTAAAGCAGAAATAAATGTTTGAGAAAAATTATAGAATGTAACCATATTAAACCTCCTTACTTAATCTTAAAGCCTCTAGCTTTTAAAGTGCTTATAGTTGAAGAAGGTTTAAATGCTGTACCTTCCTCATCATCATCGGTGTTGACAGAAGCAGGAGCAGGAGAACCAGAAGGTGAAGCAGAAGACTCAGAAATATCTACAGACACAGAGATATCCTCGTCATCTTCAACTTCAGGTTCTTCATAAACATAAGAAACCTTTTGGCATACATCAAACAAATCATTATTGAATACAGTTGTATCAAAACCACTGAATAGATACTTCTGAAGAGATTCTATTTCAGCGGAAAGATTAGTTTGAATAGTCTTCCAAATGGTTTCAGGTGCGTTGTCTTCAGAGGAAGTACCTACCTTGACAACGTTACCTCTGTCAACATTATTTATAACTGTAAACTTAGTAGCTTCTTCAACAGAAGAGAAGTTAAAGATAGTACTAACAAATACGTCATAGCATCTATCAGGTATCTGAATAGCATAACTTCTACTTTTAATATTAGTTACTTGACCCTGAGTTATACTTCTTAACTGTTGATTAACTAAATCAAAGAACTTAGTAATCAACTCGTCAATCTTAGGGTCAAAGGCTACTGTTACATCGGTATCAAAATGTGGTACATACTTACCAGTAACTGGTACAGGGGTTTTCTTATTACCGTAAGTCTCAACTAACCAATCTAGATTCTCACGAGTAACAGTATTGACATCTACTCTATCTAAGATAGGAGTTAAAGAAGGATAGGTCTCCTTAACAGACTCAATAAGATTCATCTGGTTTTCTATACCAATAAATCTTGCAATCTTTAAACCTCTTCTAAAGGCAATCATTTCTTCTTGAGGAGTTTTATCTACTTGAACAAGTAAACGTCTATCCAAGAATGATTCAGGAAACTCTTGTTCACTAATAGAGCCTGGATTATATGCACCTACATACTTTACAGCACGCTCTTTATCGTGAATAAATGTAGTACCAATCATAGTCTTACCTTCAGAAATTAAAGTAGCAAAAGATTTATTATCTAATGAAGCAGCATTATTAACTTCATCTACAAATACAAGTAAAGGAATAGAATTCATTAAGCATTTACAGAAGATAGTAATAACTTTCATAAGTTCTACCTTTACTTTACCATCCTGTTGAGGTATACCCTCAGGAGTAATCTGAATAATATGCTTAGTAAAAGCTTCTCTGACATCAGCAGTCCAATAGATAACAGGAATATTATCTATAGGACAGATATCCTCTAATATCATAGAAGTTTTACCAGAGCCTGGTACACCAGTCATAATAGTATCAACATATTTTCTACTTTCATAGTCAGTATAAAATTGTTGACGAATGTACTCACGTACATCTCGCTTACTATTATTATAAGCGATTTGTAGATTAAGTTTTGTCTTACAATAATCTTTTTCTGTATCAGATAAAAGATTAGAATTCCAGAAAATATCCCAATCTACTGCCTTATATTTAGGTGCGTACTTTCTTAAAGAGTTATAGTGTTGAGCTTCCACAGTATTAACATCTTTAAATGTAGCGAAATCTAATAGAACATCTTTTAAAGTTCTATCCGTTAAGAATGTATCTGCTAACATATAAGCAGCAACATCATTGCTTAAAAAGATAGGAGCATTAAACCACTCATAAAGGTTACGTTCAATAACACAACCTTTAGATTTAATTACAGCTACACTGAAATCCATATTAGATACTGTACTAATATGAGCACCAAGAAGAGTTAGTGGAGTACATAACTCTAGAGTATTTACAGAGGTAGAACTCTGAGCTAATACCTTAAACTCTTGAATATCAGAAAGAGATTGAGGCTGATTAGTTACCTCAAAATAACCAATTACAAATGAGAAGTCATTGCTTCCAGATGTACTAGAAGGAGCTGCTACTAATAAGCACTCCTTACCTACATATTCAACTAAAAATAAACCAAATTTTTTCATTTTCTTTTTCCTCTTTTCTTTCCTTATTGTTTATTTGCCTTGAAGGTAGTTGATACAGAAGCTGGTAATTCAGTAATAGAGATATCACCGTTCTTAACAGCTTCATCTAATGCTGCACTATTTAAATCGGCAGCGTTAGAAGCAAAACGATATTGAGTAGTAACACCAATTACTTTATCAGTAATTAAGTCAGGGTACTTGCTAACTAATTCTTCATTAGTTAAACCAACACCATCGATATCCTTGCCAGGCTTAACTATCTTTAATGTTTGTGTACCAACACCTGTGTTGATAGTTAATCCTCCAGGATATTTAGCAGATAAATCCTCTAGGGATTTATTTATTAACTCTTCAGTTAATCCATTCTCTTTAAGAAGTAAAGCACCAATGGAATTAACTAAAGCTACTGCAGTTAAAACTTCTTCAGAAGAAGCCTCCTCTAAATGACTTACAACGGCAGCAAACTTATCCAAGATATCCTCAGAAGAACTAACAGGATATTCACAAGAATACTTTGTTCTCTTCTTTTGGATATCTAAAGATAATAAATTCATATTATCTTCATCAGAATCCATACCAGCTTCAACAAAATCAAATTGAAGTTGAGAGCCTAGCTTCTTAGCAGGAGTAACGCAAGGCATTAACCAATCATAAAGTTTACCTTGGTCCATCTGTCCTTCTTTATATAACTTTAAAAGGTTTCGCTTAGAACGAATTGTAGTATTTCTACAAACACCTTTTAAGTTATCATCAAGAACTCCGAATACATCAGAAGCTTCTTGAACATTTATATTAAAATGTTTCTCACATAATTCAATAGCTACATCTAAGTTGATATCATCTTCAGAAGTAATATCAACATTAGAAATAACTAATGATGTTTCAGTACCATCATTAACAGTGTAGCTAGTTCCAGAAGGAACATTAAATGTACCCTTAGCTAATTGGAAAGCCATAGACTGAATAGAAGTTAATTCATCAATAAGTTCTTTACAAGAAATAGGAAGCTTCTCAAGAATATCCTTGTATTCAGGAGTTAAGAAAGGACGATACATTTCCTGAGAAATGAAAGCTTCTCTAGCGGAAGCATCTAAGTTTTGAGAATCTGCTGAAGCCTCAGCGGAAGTAAGAGCGTTTGCTAAATCAGTATTGATTTTTGCTGCAGCGGAACGAATAGCCTTTAATGTTGCGAATGTTTTAGTCATAAACACACCTCGTAAAAAGCTCTAGTATATTCTTTCATTATATACTAGGCAAAATAAAAAAATGATACTTCTAATCATTCAGGAATCCTAATCGTGTAGGGGGATAGAGTGTATCAAACTCACCATATAATAAAAAACACAAGCCTTTCACCTTGCTCGAGTTTTACAACTGTCTGCGACCAATAAAAATAAATTACTTAGGACAATATAATTTAATAAGTTCTTTATATTCAAAAGTTATTCTAAACATAAATTCACTTTGCTTCTTAGAACAATAAGCTCTTTCACCTTTAGGAGTATCAACCCAAGTAAAAGTATCAGCCCAAGCTTTAAGCTTTTTAGCTTTATCTCTTAAATCTTCAGCCTCTTTAGAAAGAGAATTTATTTCATCATAACAATGTCTTGGATGATAACATTCTGCCTTAGCAAAATCACAAGCATCCCAATAAGCTTTAGCTTTAGCATAATCTTTTGCAGCCTGAGGCTTTAAAGATGTGGCTTTAGCTGAAAGAGTATCAGCGTGTTTCATAAGACAATCATATAGTTTAAAAATTAAACCTTTACAAATAAAATATTTTCCCATATAAACACCTCAATGTTTTATTTTTAATAAGTCAAATACATATTCCAAGGCAGCATTATAGCCTTCCTCAAAATCTGTATTAACTTCTTCATCAACTGAAGCTTCGTGCAGCTTTAGTTCCTCTATAGTATCTTTATTAGACTCGTATAAATCTAACAAAAGCTTCTTCTCTTTATCAAAGAGAATAACATTTACATCCTCAGCTTTTTCCTCAGGATAATAAGTGATATCAATATCAATTAAATCCTCAGGATTATTAATAATAATTGTTTCAAGTTCTTCTCTTATAGTTTCAAGAGCAGACTCTAAAGTCTTTCTCTTAATCCCACTAGAAGCATTACTAGTAATGTAAAATTTTTCCATATTAATCAAAGTCCTCCTTAGAAATAATTCTTTCAACAATAAATTTAGATTGACCACTATTACCAGGTAATAGCATACCTTTTAAAGAAACGAATTGGCCTATTCCAATATGAGATAAAACATCAAACAAAAAAGGTTCACTAAGAAAACCTGTAAGAAAATAAGTATCAGAGAAACCATCAATGTTCTCAAAAGGATTAGTTAATCCAAGAACAACTTGAGATTCAT
>AUXO012276198.1_pt1 | contig 16622 bp, 8 predicted proteins | sample 768731 | NCBI WGS metagenome assembly AUXO01 (sample SAMN02715735, study PRJNA202380) | gut metagenome | biome: sheep rumen | host: Ovis aries | place: New Zealand: Palmerston North
CATTATTTGGTTTCCGCTTTATGTTCTACTCCAATGATCATGAGCCAATCCATGTGCATGTTATTAAAGACGAACATGAAGCAAAGTTCAGCGTAGACCCTGTTCAGTTGGTTGAGAATAATGGACTTAAAGCTTCCGAACTGCGGTTAGCAGAGTCTGTGATTGAGGAGAATAAGGAAATCATTATTAATCGTTGGAACGAGTATTTTAAAAAATAATAGTTATGCTTAATGTCTCTAAAATTTGGTTAACCGACTCGGCGGTATGGATTCGCACCGCCGATGGTCGTGAGGCAAGTGAGCCCTTTGCTCGCTATCCGCGCTTATTGCATGCAAGTAAGGAAGAAAGAGCAGACTATAAATGCTCTCCGTTCGGTATTCATTGGCCGAAGATTGATGAGGACCTTAGTTTTGAAGGCTTCTTAAATAAATAAACCTTTCTCGCGTAGAGCGCGCAGCAATATTTATCAGTCAGACATTGGACAATCCAGTGTCTGATTGTTTTATGCAGTCATTTCAATAGGTCAAAAGGACTAAGTAAAATAGTCAAACAAATATAAAAGTGCGCACGGGGGAGTGCAAAAGAGTATGGCAGAAGACAACAAAAGGACACAGATGGAGTTAGAGCAAAGTTTGAAAGCTCAACTCAAATTGCTGGCTGACTATTGCAACCAATATGATGCCGGCAATTGGGAGTATGTGTACCCTATGAGTACGGCTCTGCGTGTGCTGCTCAAGGACACGAAAAACTGCCACTCACTGCTCGGGCAACTCGGATTGAAAGACAAGATGCAGTTTATAGATAGCGCTCATCACTGCAAAGGCGGTATATGTTGCTGGGAAATCAATGGGCTGCAGAATGCGACTCTCATAGACGGCGCAGTGTATGCAGGCTTGGTGTCCAAGAAGTTGGAACAAACGGGACATGTTGTTATGGTTGGTTTGCAACCTTTGTGCAAATTCAGTCATTATAATCAGCAGCAGTTGAAGAGTTTTGACGATTGGTATAATGATGAAGTGCTGGATGATACGGAACAGAAGATGACTCGTAAAAATGTGATTGAGAATATAGCGGAGAAGGAAGGCGGTTGTCATTATGACACGAACAGCACACCGGAGCAGCAGACTTTCCAGAAGCCGGAGTCGCTCCGCGTCAACCTCAATGGCACACAGATAGAATTCAAGCCAGCGCCAGTGTACACTTCATTACGCCAGATAGCATGGGAAGTGATGGAGAGTTTAAAAAATTTGAAAGAAGTAAAATAACTGAAATCTAATATCAATATAATAGTTGTACCCGACACGGATGAGGGTAGAGGTTATGTTTGCGAAATTTAGAATCAACATTGATGATGTGAGAAAAATCAATGCCTCAAGCACGACTGGCGGTATAGTCAATGTAGGCACTTACTTGTTGGTGGAGTCCTGTGCTGACGCTTTGCGGCAACTCATCGAAAATGAACAAGGAATAATTGATGGAGAAAAACTCAAGAAAGACTTTTTCCCCACAAAGGACAAGAAGAAGTTCAATGTGTTCATTTCTCACTCTCATAGTGACATCAAAGAGATAGAGAAATTCGCAAACATACTACATAAAGAATATGGCGTTAATTGTTTTGTTGACTCAATGGTATGGAAAGATATTGCTGATTTGCAGTACGAGATTGACGATAGATATTCAAGAAATACAAATGGAGCATTGGATTACAAGGCAGTACAACAATCTACTGCTCATATTCACTCTTTATTGTCGATGGCTTTATTTGAAATGATTGACCAATGCGAATGCTGTATCTTTGTGCAAAGCGACAACTCGTTGACTTTAGATTTTAACAACACACTTACACTTTCCCCATGGATTTATGAAGAAATTTTCTACATGAATCATACGAAAGATGAGATGCCAATTCGACTAAAGGAGCACTATCAAAAAGTACTCAACGAAACAAGGTTATTTGATAGCGGAATCAAAATGAACCATGTGGTTGACCTAAAAGGATTCATGCCATTATCGCAATCCTATTTAGATCGCAGTGTTCAAGGTGACGCATGTCTTACGCGCCTTTATGTTCGGAGTCATTTAATCGCCGCTAAACACTGCTAAATGTTACATGAACAAGAAAAGTAAAGCACTATATGTTATGAAAGAATTAAACTCGACAGAAAACCTGTATATCCCGATATTGCAAGAGAATATTACGAGGATGAATCAGAATAGTATGCAATGTAAAACGTGGTGTGTTGCCTTAGTTGCAGGTCTATTTGCCGTAGTTGCAACAACTGGTAAAGCAGAATTACTCTTTCTCGGAATGGCAATAACGCTTGGGGCTTATATATTGGATGTGTCATATTTGAGGGAGGAAAAGAATTTCCGTTGTCTTGAAAAGAGATTGGTAGATGAGCTTAAAAAAGGGGATAACGCTAATGGTGAGTTAATTGGGCAATATCTCTTTGATTTCAACAAGAAAAAACTCATGACGAAGAGGACGAGATTTATCACTCGAGTAGACTACAAAGGGGCTCCAGATATCAAAGCGAATTGTCAACATTGGCGAGACGCGTTGTTTTCCTGGTCTACTCTGCCCGTGTACATTGTTATTTTAACTGTTATTGTTTCAATGTACATTGTTTTACACGAACCAGCAATTGTTTGTTGCTGCAGTTGTCAATAATAGTTGTTATATAAAACACTGTTTAATTCCATATATCATAAACTAAAATGGCAAAAGTTTTTATTTCTCATAGTTCTGCAAATCATTCATTAGCAAAACTCGTAACTAATGAAATTGGAAGAGATTTAGTATGTCTAGATGAGTACTCTTTTAGGGCGGGAGAAGGAATTTCCGATGAAATCAAATCAAATATTTCATCGGCAGAGATATTTGTGTTATTGCTCTCAAGTAAAGTATTAGAATCTACGTGGGTAAATGAAGAAATTGACATATTGACCATACGCTTGTTCAAGAAAACCATCAAGTTTTGTCCTTTCATTGTAGATCCAGAACTCAGCCGTGACACCATTTGTGACAAATATCCATGGATGAAAGATTGGAATTTACAAGAGTGTACAAATGCCAAGCGAATAGCAAGTATAGTCCGTAGAAAAGTAAACTCCACATACCCTAAAGGATTCAATCCAAGTTGTATGCGTTCAAAAGTATTTGTAGGGCGTAATAGAGAACTCGATTTGTTGCTGAACGATTCAGTACCCTTTGACAATTGTCGCGCAATTATTGCTTCTGGATTTCCACAAATAGGAAGGAAACGATTATTATTAGAATACATCCATCGTATATTAGATGATAAAGATGTCAGTTTTGAAGATGTTGTTCAAATTAACCTACACTCTAACGAGGGGTTAGACGAACTATGTACTCAGTTGAAGGACTTTGCATACACTACAACTTATGAGACAATATACCAATGCTTAAATCAAGGTGCTCAAAGTTTAGAGAACTTATGCATCACACTCATCAATGAGCTAGCACAACACAATGATTACATCTTTATTGTTGACGACCGAAGTATTGTTAAACCTTCGGGCGATATAGAAAAATGGTTTGCAAACATTCTTGATTCTAATAAACTACCCAATAAGATTAATTTCTACATTGTAACACAATATTATCTAAGCAAACAAGCTCGAAATGAACACAAAAATATAGTAACGACACAAGTCCCAGATATGAGTGATACGGACAAATCATTACTATTTAAGGCATATGCAGAGGAAAAAAGTGTTCATTATTGTAATGAATATCTAGAATATTTTGTACACCAACCATCTGGTTTCCCCGGATTTATTTTGGATTCTGTAGAAGATTTGGGGAAGTGCAATTTTGACATTGCTAAAAGTTACACGAAAAAGAACCTACATCAATACGATAAGACAATCGGAGCCATTGTTGATGAAATATCAAGTGACAAAGACACATTCCAACTGCTTCTAATTATTGCAAACCTTGAGTATGCGACAATAGATTGGTTGGATGAAATAATGCAAATTGATGTAGTGCCTCTTGTCGAGAAACTGTTGAGATATTCTGCATTGGAATTCTTCGGGATGGAGAATCAGTATATTAGATTACATCGCCATTTGGAAGATTACCTACTTCGATCGGAACAAAAAATTGACAAGAAATATCAAAAAGTTATAGAAGAAAAAACCAAAGATCTATTTGTAAACTTAGATGATGAAGCATTAGATTTGTGTGAGCATATGTACAAAGACAAAATGCTCCTTGTAAAAAACATTAAGAACATCGCTACGCAAAAGTATATCCGGCCAACTTTGACATTGAAAGTCATGGTTGAGCAATATCGAAAACACAACTACGATGATGTCATAAATATAGGGAAATACATTATATATGAAACATCAAACAGCGCATACGATGATATAAAATATTCTGTAAGATATTGGCTTTGTTTAGCGCTGTGCCGTGCTGGCAAGAAAGATGAAGTGTACACTGAGGCCGATCGTTTTCTTCAGGATGGCGCATCTAATTATGTATATAACTTTATACTTGGATATAATGAAAGATTGCATTATAATTATAACAAAGCGAAAGCATATTTCATCAAAGCACTTGCTAATAATAGGGAGAAATACACTCAATATTATATAAAAGCAAAGCACGAGTTGGCTATGGTTTACATGAAACTAGACCAATATGATAAAGCAATAAAATTAGCTAAAGAAAATTACGAAAACTATCCCAACAATTTGTATAATGTAGAGCCGTATTTTAGATGTCTAGTTTGCAGCAAAGAGGCAAACATAAATGTCTTAAAAAAATTACGGCAAGAGATGTTGCAATCCCAAAGTGTAGACTCTCCTATTATAGTTGATACATTTGATGTTGAAATGCAATATTACCTATATCATGGCAATCACTGGTCGGCAATTAACGAGTTAAAGAATATTCTTAGACGCCATCCTCGTTTGAAAAAAGGATATACATTGGATGCATTGAAAAGAATATGTGCGATCAATGATTGCCTTCAGGTGTACAACGAAACTCGCTCAAAATATATTAAAAATCATGAGGATGAAGAAGAGTTATGGATAGATTAATATTATGTTAACCATAATAACATAGTTAATACCATCGCGTGCAAGCGTACATACACACGCGTGTGTGGATATAAATAAGGAATAATATAAAAAAACAAATACATTATGAAAAACTTTTTATCAAAATTGTGGAGTTTGTCACGGGCTGACAGAGTAAGAACATTGGCTATCGATGCCGTGTCGTTGCCGTCTTTTTGCCGTGTGAACATGCTAAAACTCGTGTCCGTCTTAGTCATCCTGCTAACACTCGGAGTTGGGAATGCGTGGGCTGATTATTCGCCGGGTAGCGGCTATACCTTGGTAACTAACATCTCTTCCTTATCAACTGGTGACTATGTCATATTGTTCTGTATTCAAAACGGAGAAGGTGTTACCGGTTGGAATAACAGCAAAGACGCAACCGTTTCCACTACAGACGCTGAATGGAAAGAGTATTATGTTACCAAGAGCACATCCAGTTTTACTCTCAAGGATGAAACCGCGAACAAGTTTATTGCTTCTCCGGGAGGTAACGAGTTTAAATACGGAGCAACAGGTGGTGCATGCACTGTTGAGAGTAGTGGTTTGTTAACTTGCAATAGTCGCAATTTAAAGAAAAATGGCTCAAATTACCGCTTTTATACAGCGACTTATACGAACATGTTTTACGTATACAAGAAATCTGCTTCATGTGCGAAAAAAGTTACTATCACTAAAGGTACTCCTGAAACTGGTGGCTCGTTCTCTTTGGATAAAACTGGAGAACAAAATTGTTGTGATGCTCTTGTTGTAACAGTGTCTAACATCGTTGCACCAAGCGGAAAGAAATTTAGTGCTATCACACAATCAGGAATTGCTAGTGGGGTAACTATTGATCAAAGTGCCAAAACCGTTACTTATGCAGCCAACACAACCGGTTCTTCTACTATCAATGTAACATATGAGGATAAGGGCTGTACAGATCATGGAGCTTCTTCTATAACAACCGGATCTTCCACAAGCCGCACAACCGGTCCTTTAGAAGAATATTATAATTATAGCACACGGCAGATTCTATATTCCAAAACTGATTTAGGGTTACCCTCAGGCAAGAAAGGTACCATAAAATCTATCTCTTTCAAGTATGCCGGCAGTTCCGCCATGTCAAAAAAGACATCGGTTGATATATACTTAGCAAATACGGCACTCACGACACTATCTACCAGTTCCGTTGTTCCCTTCTCATCATTCACAAAAGTGTATTCTGGTTCCTTAAACTGCGCCGCTGCAGGTTGGCATGAATTCTTATTCAATGTTGCCAATTTTGAATATAATGGTATTGGATCGCTTGCTGTAATGATAGATGACAACTCCGGAGCTTATGATGGTCAAACATATACATTCTATATAAATTCTGCAACAGGCTCACAAATACATAAAAGTGATGATGGTACGAATGAAAATCCTTCTACTATTAATTGGTCGAGTGGTGCTACTGTGGCAAACGAACGCCCTCATGCTCAATTTTGCATTCTTGAGGCGGATATGATGCCATCTACAGTTACCCTTATGGATAATGGAGCAACGATAACAGAAGTCTCTGCTGGAGCCGGAGTTACTCTTCCTTCTCGTGCGGGATGTACGGGATATACTTTTGCCGGATGGACAAAGACGTGGGTGGCTCCACAGTCATCGTGGACTACTACTGCGCCGACTATCATTCCGGCAGGAAGTTATACTCCGACAGCAGATGAAAACCTTTACCCTGTTTATACAAAGACAGAAGGTGGAGGGGACGGATTCAAACTGTCGTTGAATAGTGGCGGCACGGAATACTACATCGGTGAAAAAGGAAGTGGAGCATATATGTCCGCCGTAACGAATGCTGCCGATGCCGTAGTCTTTACTTTTGCGAATGGTTATTTATCATTTGATGATTCGGGAACAAAAAAATATATTAGTAGCCAAGGTGATAATACTACGTTAACAATTGGAACAGAGAAGCCAGCTGTGACTTGGACCGAATCTGGAACAACAACTTTTACTTACCAATCTAGCGCAACTGGAACTCGGTACTTGGCTTTTAATAGTACGGCGAATCCGGTACGATTTGCACCATATGGTTCCTCCTACGCGCATAGTTATACAAAACACTCATTGTCAACTACCTCCTACATTTCTGTTCCGAATTGCTGCGACCCACTGGGGGCGGTGACAGGTGTTATTGGAACAAACACCCCGACAAGCGTGACATTAACATGGTCGGCAGTTTCAGGAGCAGAGAAGTATCAGGTTAAAGTACCAGGAAGTAGCAGCCACAACGATTGGACAGATGCCGTTTCGGGAGTGTCCGTAACAAAATCTTGCGGAACGGCATATACCGCCTATTTCCGTGCTATAGATACTAATGGCTCGCATTGCGCAGAAGGACCGGAGAGTACTTTGGCTATTCCGGCAGTAAGTTATACCGTGGGATACTCTGTGACAAATGGCTCTAAGACCAGCGGTGACGCAACCACATGCGGCCCGTTGACGGCTGTATTCAGCGCTAATTCCGGCTATCACCTTCCAGACAAGGCGGCTATCACCGTGACGGGAGCAAGTGATTTCAGTTGGACGAAAGCAACGGGTACATTAACTATAACCGCTGGACAAATAACAGGTAACATCAATATCAGTTTCACATGTCCTGCTGATGCATGTACAGATGCATTCTCACTGCACACCGGAACGAAAGGTGGTAGTGATTGGTTATTTAACAAGTGCTTCTCCGATGCAGACTGGGGTGCTGTTGATGATGCAATATGGGTCGGCGAATTCCCGTCAACCAATGAGTGTTACGTAGGTTATGCAGGTGGAGACTCATATCATGGTGCATATTGGGCTGTTGGAGGAATAAAAACCTACAATATTCCGAATGGTAGAACGTTAGGATGGAATGGTAGCGATTATTATAGCGATTATCCTGCTACGGCTCTTGGTACATTCCATATTTACAAAAACAGCACAGATGCTAACTACTATTTGCGTTTCAAACCGACCACATACGTATTGCGTACAGGAGCAAATAGCACTTGGACTTCACGTGATATGACAGTTTCTGGAATAAATTCTAACTATTACGAGTCAGATTTTGTCACATTGACAAGCACTTTAATTAGTGAGCATGCATACGTGGATTTGAAAGCCAACAATGGTGATGGACATGTCTGGTGTAACTTTAGTAATGACCGTACGGCGAGTGGCTATGTGAAAGTGAAAAACGGTGCTTCAACATTCCGTGCTACGGACTTACAAGCCAGCGATAATGGTACTTATGGTAAGTTCCAAATAGATATTACGCAAGATGTGGATAACTGGAAGTTGGCATTTGTTCCATATTATCGTATAACCTATAACGCGAATGGCGGATCAGGTTCCACCGCTGCAAGTTCATATGTAGAGGTTGGATCGACAGCAGCCGCTGCGGCCAACGGATTCACTGCTCCGACAGGCAAACAGTTTGGTGGCTGGGCAACAAGTGCAGGAGGTTCCAAAGCTTACGACCCAACAGATGCCGTGACACTGAATAGCAATGTAGAATTGTTCGCTGTCTGGACGGATATCAATTACACCGTGACTGTTAATCAGAATCCGAGTGTAGGAGCTACGACAACCGGACAAACGACAACGGCACATTATAACGGAACTATCAACCTGACGACAACTGTTCCGAGCGGCTATCGGTTTGTGAACTGGACTACTTCGGACGGATTCTCAATTACCAATCCTACTTCGGCAACAACGGCTTCTTTTACGATGCCGAACAAGAATGTAACCGTAACGGCGAACTTCCAACAAACACACACGGTAACTTGGAATGTGAATGGTGCGACAGTGAGTGCGGCAAGTCTTGGCCTGGCATCGAACCCTGTAGTATTTGACCATGGGGCTTCGTTGGTATTGCCGCCGACAGATCCTTCCGTACCAGGTGGTTGCCCGGATAAAGTGTTTGTAGGGTGGACATCCGATTCGGAAATAACAACAGAGACAAGTTCGGAGCCGACACTGATATCGGCAGGCGCAGCAGTAAATGCGAATGTCACATATCGAGCAGTGTTTGCTGATGAAGGTTCAGGAGGTACCAAGTGGGTGCGCGTAGAGGTAGCAACTCCCGGCTTTTCTCTAAGCAGTGTTTCTGAGGGGCAATACGCAATAGTAGACGCTGATGGGCATGCTTTCAATGGGACAATATCTTCTGGTCATGGACAAGCTACTGCAACTACAGCGACATTTACTAACAACGAAGCGCCATCTATGCCATCGGGTTACTGCGAATTGACATTTATTAAGGTAATGAGTGGCGAGGATATTGTTGGCTACAAAATGTATGACGCGGCAAATGAGAGATACCTATATGCTCAAGCTGCTTCATCAGGACAGTTGGCATGGCATTCTTCTGAAACGAGTTATTGGTATTGGTATGGTTCTAACTGGGAATACCAATTAAACAACGCCACATTGCGTGTTTACAACCATACATTTAGAACATACGGCAATAGTTCCAACCAAACCATATGGCTTGCTCGCAAAACGACTGGTATAGCATACGACAACTACATTACCCTTTGCTCAAGTTGTACGACACCGAGCAATTTGGCAGTAGGTAGTATTACGAGTACCGGAGGAACGGTAACATGGGACGGTGTGTCTCTGTCTCCGACAGAAGGTTTCAAAATAGCATGGAACACCAGTAATAGTGTGCCGAGTCCGCTGACAGCAAGCAATAGTGCGGACGTGGCTGCCGGAACGAATAGCTATGCTATTACCGGTTTGACCCCTGCAACGCGTTATTATGTTTTTGTTAAATCGAAATGTAATGACACATGGTCAAGCAGCACAAACTTCTACACCAATGCGAAGATTACTTACGCAGCAGGTACGGGCGCTTCGGGTTCGATGGATCCGAAAGAGGTTTCCTATAATACCGATGTAGTTGTAGATGCATGTACGTTCGAGGCTCCTACAGGCAAGACATTCAACGGATGGGTATCGAATACCGCTGTTCATGTTAACGGAGGTGGCTCAACGACAACCGCTGTTCCGGCAGAAGCTACTATTAACAACTTAACAGCAGCAATTACGTTGACTGCACAATGGAGAGATCTGGCGCAGTACCATGTTACATTCAGTGCCGATAACGGAACTGTAGCTGGTGGCGCAAGTCAAACTGTTACTGAGGGAGGCACGCTGACTTTCCCGAATGTGACAAGTACCACTTGCGGTACATTTAGTGGATGGGTAGAAGCGGCTTATGACAACACGGCTGCTCCTTCGGGCGCGACATACCACGCTGTAGGCGATGAGTTAGCAGCCGATCCATCCATGGACGGCAAGACATACTACGCTGTTTATCATGTCGCGATGGGTGCTCCGACGACAACAACTGACGTATTGGTATATAGTGACTTTAATGCGACTGGCTCGTCATACGTAGCAACTAACAACTTACGTAAATCCAGTGCGGCTGTTTATGAAGCAGTAACAGCCAAGCAATATTCCGAAGCATTTAACTTTAACAAGATTAGTGATGCCCGAGGAATAGTAACTCCGACATCCGGAGGCGTGTTCAAGAGCATTACTTTAACCACAAACACCAACCATAGTGCAACCCGAAAGGTATATGTATATGGTAGCAGTTCTTATACTGCCGCATATGCAGATCCAGCAGCATTCAAAGATAATTCAAGCGTTCGCGGTACATTGTTAGCGACACTGGAAGGGGCAACAAAGACCTATAGTACATCAACCGATGATTATGAGTATATTGCCATCTTCGCAGATGGAGCAGCATACATGAATCAGATTGATATTACATGGTATGGTGCTCCGATGAAATATCAAACATCGCCGGCTTGTACTCCTGTGGTTAGTATGACATCGAGTCTCAGTTCGTTTACTTATGTTTATGGCAATGGTCCTTCTGCATCGCAGTCGTTCACGGTAAGCGGAACAAACTTAAGTACGAATCCGTTAGTTGTGACCGCACCGACGAACTATGAGGTATGCAAGACATCCGGAGGCGATTATACCACTTCTGTAAGTTATACTCCGTCGGACGGAACGGTTACCGATCAGACGGTATATATTCGATTAAAAGCGGGATTGAATGTAGGTACCTATAACTACGCGGCTGCGAGCGGCGTGAGTGCTGCAAGTAGCGGCGCGACGACTCGCACGGCTGCATTGAATGGTAGTGTTACCAAGGCAACAGGTTCTATTGCTTTCACGGATTTCAACGCTGGTGACCATTATGAGGCGGAGTGGACCGGTTCGGCGATACTGGTTCCATACAATTACATTCTTACCGGTGATGGTACATTGACTACCACCAAAGTGGATGGTAGAGGCGGTGCTGTTGATACCGAAACGAAGAAGTGGAGTTTGACTAATGAAGGAACATATACTTTGCGCTTGACACTAGCAGCAGGAGCAAACTATACTGGAGCCGGACCTGTAACTGCAGACTTCGTTATCTATAAAGCCGATCGGTTCTATGACAACTTGCATGGCAATGATGTGATTGTGAAACGCAATGACACAGGTGAGGATCATTACACTATTCCATCACTGACTGATGAGTCGCGCCAGACAAGCGGTTCATGCTCCGAGACCCACTATCACTTTATGGGTTGGGTTCCGGAATCGGCACTAAGTACTCTGTCAAACGATGCTGCTTATGATGCAGTGATGATTACAGGAGGAGGAACACAGGCAGCTTCAGGAACTAACTATTATGCCGTATGGGCTGAAGAATAAATAATCGAATGATTAAAGTTTAATGTTTAACGAATTAAAGAATTAATGAGTATGAAAACAAATAATATAGTAATCAATTCGATTATGGAAAAGAGTTTAAAATACATCTGCACCGTTCTGTTCTTATTATTCATAGGAACGTGCGCGCCTGCGTGGGCATTGGTAATCAGAGAGCAGAGTGAGATTAAGCAAAGCGCTTGGCCTAATTACGCCACTGCCGGTTACTACACGGCCAATAAGTTTGATGTAATTATGAAGGCAGCTACCATTTACAAGAATGGAAGTTCCATTGCCATTCCCGGAGGAGGCTCTGTCATTATTGAGGCTCCAACAGGCGGTTATGTTACAAAGGTTCGCTTCAGTCCAAACAAAACTTATGGAGGAATGAATTATGATTTGACCGTATCCTCTGGAACCTACACTAAAGCAAACAGTACATGGACCGGAAGTGCAAGTAGCGTCACAATAACTGCTCCCGCCGGGCAAAATATAGCTTGGGACGCAGCTACTGTATCCATCAGTTATGAGTCCACTTCCTTCGTGGAAATAAATGTTAGTCCAACGTCCAAATCATGGACAGCATCTCTTGATGAGATTACTTCCGCCCAGACATTTTCTTATTCTGGATTAAGTGATTTCGACTATTCCGAAGTATATCTATGCGATGATCCTGATTATACAGATTATAGCACATCTAATATAGTCATTGGCGGACATGGTATATTTTCCGTAGATGCTTCCACCTCAACATCCATGACAATATCTGCTACCGGTGATGCCACCGGTGTATATACAGCATACTTGGCGTTGAAGGGAACTACGGGCGCCCAAAATTCAGGAACTTATCATCATGTAGAAGTCTTCGTTCCTATGACATTAAATGTTGAAGGTTGTAATACGCCGACGAAGCCAGTGATAACAAGTCCGATTAGTCCAGTTTCTTACTCGACGGCAACGGTAAGTTGGAGCGCATCTACCTATGCGACAAAGTATGACTTGAAGATAGGAACGACATCCGGCGGTTCACAGTTCGCGACATATAGTAATTTGACAGGGACGAGCAGGGAAATCACAGGCCTCACACCCGGCACAACGTATTATGCGACGGTAGTGGCAAAGAATGATTGCGGTGTAACAACCAACACCAGTACTTCGGTGTCGTTCACGACGTTGACTTGTCCAACATTGACGGGAACACCAACCGTAACTATCAGTAATATAACAGGTAACTCAGTTCATATTACCTATTCGCAAACAAATGCAGTATCCTATACCTTCCGTATAGAGGACAACGAGACTGCCGGTAGCGGTAGTTATTCTCATCAATACACCAAAAAAACGACTACGACCCGCGATTTCAGTGATTTGAGTAGCGGTACGACCTATTGGGTATGGGTGATTGCATACAATGATTGTGATGAGTATGTTCAAACGAAGACAAGCTTTACTACGGCAAGTTACCATAATTATGTATACACTTGTTTGGATATCAATTTGGAACAGACGGATGGGACAACAAACCCGTTGCTAATCACATCTGCTGCAGGTCAGACCATCAAGGCCGTCCGCACACTGACGCTGAGTGTAGACGGCGAGACAAGTGTGGGGACAAAGGATGTTACTTTGTCCGGAACGGACTTGTTGTTCTACAAGTCAGACGGAACACAGATTACCGGAAATGTGCTGCAAACCTCATCGGGTGACTTGGTGGCAACTCCTATTTATGTGGCTTATGCTCCGACGGCTTACGAGAGCGAGGCATTGGTTAATCCGGTCATCACAGTTAGTTGCGATGGTGTAAACAAACGCTTTGAGGGCTTAGTAACAGGACGTTGCTTACCGGATAACTTTGTGATTGCATCTAAGATCGGAAACTTCTGGTATGCACTTCCAGCTAACTGCACAAGTAGTTCAAGTAACACAAGCGGCATACCTATTGCGGTAGACAACGTATCCGACCCGTCATCGGCAACCGGACCGGCGAACTTGCTTGATTACGGATTGCGTAACGTAGCTTCCAGCCGCTTCGCAGCTAACGGTTCGAACTTGGTATTCACGGAACGTTTGACAACCGAAACGGCGGATAACCAGAAGACTTTGTACAACGGTTCGACCACCAGTATTCAGGTTAGTGCAATGTATAGTGGATATGCTTTAACTAATCCAACGAAGTATGAGTGGGTTGCAGCAACCAGTGACTTGAAGGATTACACGCTGACAAGTGCTGTGGGAGATAATCGAACCGTAAGTCTGAACACGAGGGGTGTCTGGGGAACGCTGACAGAGGATAGAGCGTATAGTGGACAAGTTCGTTTGTTACCGCTGACAGAAATCACAGATATGCAAGTAGAAGTGATGGAATGGGGCACAAGCAGTATGGCTTTGCGCTTTGCCGGAGATGTGCCGGATGCAGTAGATATAACCTTGGGTGCAAACAGTTGGACGAACAAGGCACTGACAAATATCACTTCAGGCGGAACGAGCGACTTGTATTCTGTAACAGGTCTCGACCTGACAAGCGACAACTGTACGCTGATGACCATTAGGGACCATGACAATGCTTCGAAGGTATCGTTGATACGTAAACCGATATTGGTTAATACCACAGATGCAACCGGTTCGGCCTATACCAGTTCGCCAGGACGCGATATTTGCTCTAGTTGCGATATAGTGATACTGAATGGCGGCAAGTTAACTGCTAACGAAGCAAAGAGTGCCGGTTCGCACGTTGACTTCGCGAATATTCATGTATATCCTGGTGGTAAATTAGTGTTGGACGGCTACTCATTAGGAGTTAAGAACAAAGTATATGTTCGCGGTGGATACAGTTGGCTCAATACGAGCACATATGCGCTGCCGGAGATATATCTAAACGGTGATATTAACTTCAATGGTAGTAGCAATATCATTTATGACTACTACATCCACAACTATCAATATTATCAGTTCGCGCTGCCATATACTGTGCCGTTAGCGAATGTGACGGATGAGGCAGGTGTGGATAACTTCCCTGTTTGGGTTAAGCATTACAACGGTGCGTTACGTGCCGCGAATGCGAGTGCGACTAGTTGGGATTGGTATAACGGAGATAACTTCGAAGCGGGTGTTGGTTATATAATCGCAGCTCGTCCTCGTGATGTAAACGGCGTACGCAGTCGTCCGTTGGCTATTATCCGATTCCCGTTAGGCAACAGTGCATACAACGGAGCCGGCGAGGAAGGCGGCGGCGACAGAACTGTATCAACGACAGCACATGGTATCTCAGGTTACGAAGCCGGTACAGTAACGGCGAACAACGTAGGTTGGAACCTTGTTGGTAACCCGTATATGGCAACCTGGCAAGCACCGGCAGCCGGAATAGGTCACAAGCAACTGACTAAAGATCCGGATGCAGAGCATTGGAACGGTAGTTACAAATGGGTAGATGGTGCAACGAAATATATCACTATCATGTCTGCAGAGAGTGGTTCTGATTATGAACAGTACCCATCGGCCAACAAACAACTGAGTCCGTTCTTCCCGTTCTTCTTCCAAGAGACAGCTGAGGGTGGAAGCGGTACGTTGACATTTGCGGTAGCTAATCGTCAAAAGAAGGCTCCGGCATACATGAGCGAAGGCAATGAAGTTCGTGAGGCATTCGTTCAAATCGATTACACGAACGGAGTTTCGCAAGACCAGACCGGTGTATATGTAGGAAACAAATACTCCGATGATTTGGACTTCGATGATTACGAGAAGATGTTCGGTTCACAGACGACGAAGCCGAAAGTATGGATCATGCATGAGAGCACTCGCTTGGCCTTCGAGGCAATGAGCGAGACGCGTGCTGCAGGTTCCGTTCCAATGGGTTATCGCGCACCGGAGAAGGGCGAATATACCTTCACGATAAACGAGTACTCGAACTTGGAGTTTGTAGAATCCGTTCTGCTGGATGATAACGAGGCTGGCGTTTATAATTACAACCTGTTGACCAGCGACTATACCTTCTCGAGCGAGAATGTGCTCTTTAATGATACGCGATTTGTGATCCGCATCGTGATGAAGGATGAGAATACTGGCGGCACAACGGGCACGGAGAACATCGACCTGAGAAGCGACGAGACGCAGAAATTTATCTATCACGATAAGATGTATATCCTACGGAACGGTGTTCTGTACGATGCGACAGGTAAACGAGTTAAAGAAATCAATAAATGATTTTAATGAGTGAAAGAATGAATGTTGAACGAATTAATGAGTTTAAGATTATGAAAGCATTGAGATATTTATTGATGGTAATGATGCTGAGCGTGGCAAGCCTTGCGTTTGCCACGGCTCAAAGCCTCGCGCAACAGCCGGAAGTATATATGCAATCGACCTCCGGTATGGTTTACTCAGGCTCGCAGTTGCCTTCTGCAGCCGCAAATGGGGCTGTACTGACAGGAAGTACTGTGGGCACTTATACGCCCGCGAGTGCCGGCAAGCCGAGTGGTCCTCGTAAGATTGGCGGTGGTAATAGCGGTGGAGGTACAGGTCCTTCCAATCCGGATGATCCGTTTGCAACTCCGATAGGTGATGCGGTGTGGCCGTTATTAGCGTTAGCTTCGGTATATGCCTTGCTACGCGTGTATAGGCGCAAGCGCAGTGTATAGCCTAACGGCTGTTTAGGACCTGCGGCGTGTAGGCTTCGCGTGTATATGAATAAGGTACGCAAGCGTGCGCGGGCGTGAGGATGTAAATAAAATGAGATAAATGCCCTTCGGGAGATAAAAGGATATAAAGAAAAATTATAGTAAAAATACTGCGCTACA
>AUXO017144172.1_pt1 | contig 16622 bp, 13 predicted proteins | sample 768731 | NCBI WGS metagenome assembly AUXO01 (sample SAMN02715735, study PRJNA202380) | gut metagenome | biome: sheep rumen | host: Ovis aries | place: New Zealand: Palmerston North
CAACAGTTTTTCCATCTTGCTTAAATATTAAATTACTATCACTTATAGTTTTTCCTTCTGTATCTTTTACACTAATACTCAATGTTCCGTTAAATGTGAGAGTAACAGGTACAGAATCAGTTGCCTTTATGTTTATATTTTTATTAGAAGCTTTTATACTTGCTACTTTATTTTCATTTGCAGCATTTTTTGCCTCTTGTATTAATTTTTCTCCATCTGTTTTATATGTTTGTCCCATTCTATCGTTAGCTGTGTTCCATTTCCATTCAGTAGAAATGTCAGCTTTTTTTCCAACTTTATCGATCCAATCACCTACATAGTGACGTGCAGCATATTGTCTTGGTCCAGACCAATAACCATATCCATAATTATTAGGCTTATTTAATATATACGTCAATATAGCATTTGCTTCATTTGATAAATTTGGCGTCATTAAATCACTATCTAGACTTTTATATTTTGTAATTTTATTTCCCTTAATTTGTACAAAATTATGTACTCTATAGTCTGAATTTATAGCACCTGCATCATGTTGTATACAATATAGTTCTGTATCAGCTCCAAAAGTATCTTCATTTTGTTGAACAAAAAGCATTTTATCTGTAGTTACTATATCATTTAAGACTACTGCCTTCTCATAATCTGTTATTTTTCTACTTTTAGCTGGCAATGTCATATTACGATTTAACCATTTATTTATTTCACTAATTTGTGCTCTAGTTAAAACATCATTCGTTGACTTCCAATCATATGATATTTCTTGTCTAATAATGTCTGATAATTTCATTGACTTTATTGCTGAATATGATCCATCATCTAGTTTTTCTTTTACTCTCAAAGTTTTATTAAGACTATCTTTTTTCTGTATCAATAAAAATAAATTTCCAACATTTGTAACATTACTATCTATATCACTTTTAAGTTCTCGTATACCTGCTATTCTGTTTCCTATTAAAGCATGACAAGTATTTGCATTAATAACTATAAATCCTACAGATATTATCATAATTAAAATTATTTTCTTAATTATATTTTTTATATTCATAATTACCCTCCTTTCTCTAAAAATTCATATTTTTGTCTAATATTTTTTTACTTATTATATATCCCAAAGTTGCAATTATAACTATAGTAAGTAGTGTTATAAATGCAAACCTAAAAGCTGCACCTGTACCTACACTTATAATAACATCTGCACTTCCTAGGTCATTTTCGCTTTTGTTTTTATTTCCTGGAGTTGAGTTAATATCTTCTATATCTTGTGAATTTTCACTTTCTTCTATTTCAGCTATGTTATTTGTAAGACCTGTATTTGTTTCTGTCATCTGCTTAGTTAAAATAAGTTTTACTTCTTTTGTTTCTCCTGGTTTTATTAAAGTATCTTCTAAACTATCATTATATAATTCGTTTTCTGATTGGTACCAATCAGTATTCAAACTTGAATTAAAATTCCAATCTACAGGTTTGTAGTCTATAATACTTTTTGCGTATCCTGGTATTTCACCTTTATTTGTAACTTGTATTTTGTATTCTACAACTACTGTTGTACCTTTTAAATACTTGGCCTTTACTTCAACTTTTGCTAAATTTTTATCATCATATTCTTTAACTTGATTTCCTTGAGTGTTTGATACTGTTACTTTTGAAATAACTTTCCTTAATTCTAAGTCAAATGTTGTTGCCTCAACAAGTCCTATATCAACGTGTTCCAAATTTGAATTATTTAATGTTAAAGTATCTGTAGCTGCTACAGTAGAATTATCTCCATCTATTTTTAATTGAACCATTTCTGCATCAGAATTTTGAGCTCTATCCACACCATCTGCTTGATATTTTGTTAAGCTATATGTTTCATCATCATATTCAAAAATTACAACATATCTGCCGTTTTCTACTTCTACAAATTCATATACGCCATCTTCATCTGTTTCAGTTTGCTCTGTTTCATTTTTGTCCACATTTAATAATGTTATATTTATATCACTTAAAAGTTCCTCGTCCGAATCTCTTTGTCCATCTTTATTTTTATCAAGCCATGCTACTCCTGAGATTCTATTTGAATTTGTAGACTGACTCTCTTCACCATCTTCATTTTCATCTGATATATTTTCTTCATTTTCCTCATCACTAATGTCTGATGAATTTTCTTCATTATTTTCATCATAACTTTCTAATGAATTATCTCCGTCTTCATCTTCATTTGAATTATCTTCATTTGAATTATCTTCAACTTCTTCATCTGAAGAATTTTCTTCGTCTCCTTCATTATCACTCTCAGAAGAGCTGTCTTGTTGTTCTTCTTGTTTAGTTACCTGTAAATAAAATGTATCTTTTTCAGTTTCTGCAAGTTTAACTTCATTAAAAACTTGTGCTTGGTTTAAAACTTCAACTATATTTTCCGTATCATTTTCCTTTGCTTTGGCTTTTATATCAACTACTGTTTCTTCTCCTGCTTCTAATGCCTTTTCTATAACTATTTTACTATATGCAGCCCCATTTTCTTCATTATTTTCATACAAAAAATATTCATATGGTTCGTTATTTAATTTAACTTCTTCTAACTCCAAAAATTCCGAAAAATTATCTTCTATACTTAATTTTTCCGCTTTTTGGTTTCCAGTATTTTTTACTGTTATTTTATAATTTACAACATCTCCATTTTTTATATTTTTATTATTACTACTTGTTGTAGCTTCAGATTTTAAAGAAATATTAGCTAATACTCCTCCTACATTATCTGTTAGCAAATTAGATCTATATATATTATTTTTATTATCCTTTGCTGTTAAGTACATTTTTGTTTTATTTAATTCTTTTGAAAATTCCTTTATACCTGCATATATGACTATTCCAATTGAATCATTTGCTAGAATAGAATCAATTGTAAATGAAGTATCTTTAACTACTATTAAATCTTCATTTTTATAATATTCTATTTTAGAAAAATCTACTAACTCATTCTTATTTAAAGTTACTTGTACATTTTCCTGTACAGTATCTGTATTATTTGTAATATCTAATTTATACATATATGAGTAACCAAATGACAGTTCATCCTTAGGCGCTCTATATAAAGGCTTTAATGAAAGCTCTAAATTTGCTGCAACTACAGTATTCTTAAATACTATTTTCTCATCTATATTACTGTTATTTATAGAAATATTACTTGCTATTTCTGTAGCATTTGTTATTTTAGAATTTACCTGAACCATATAACTGTATTCTTCTGTTGCATTAGCTTTTAAAGTAATATTATCTTTTTTTATTTGTTTATCTTCTTTTGTAATAAATAATGGATCTTCAGTAGATCTTGTACCATCTTCTTCATTATATTTTGGATATGTTGAATCTACTTCTAATAATGTTGTATTTTCCGGTACAGTTGCATTTAGTGTTAAGCCTTCTAAATCTGTTTCATTATTGTTTTCTAGCTTTATGTTATAAACTATTATTTCTCCAGCTTTTACTTCTGCTCCATTTGAAATTTCCTCTCCTCCAACAGATGCATTTAAAGTCATTTTAATTCCACCTGATTCTTTTGTTTCTTGCATAGTTGGTTTATCTTGTTCTTGTGGCTTTACTTCTTGTTTTGTTTCTTGTTTAACTACAGGTTCTTGTTTTGGAACTTCTACAATTTTTACTTGAGCTTTTTCTTCTCCATTATTTTCCAAACTGCAAGCATATTCGTTTGTATAGTTTAGTGTAATGTCTTCTATTGAAGTTGTGGTATTTTTGTCTAAATCGATATTTGCATATATTGCAATAACTGTTCCTTCAATATTTTGAGGATTATATGAGTTTTGTGTTCCATTTAGTTTTATATAAATTTCGTTGTTTCCATCTACATTTTGTATAGTAGCATCTCCAAGTACTAATCCATTTCCATATAGAATTTTGCATTTTGCACTAAGATTTGTTACTTGTTTTGGGAATTTTATTTTTACTTCTGGATTTGAAAATACGTCTAAAGCTTCATTATTGTTTGGTAGAACAACTTTTATCTTTACATTTTCATTTGTTTTTTCAGCTGTTAGTTTTTTTGTATTTAACTCAAGTTTTGCCTTTGTCGTAGTATTTTTTAATTCTATTTTGCTTTCTATTGTTCCATTTTGCTTTTCATTATAGTTTCCTATAAAATTGCTTTTAATTAAAGTAAATGTATTTACATCTTCTCTTGAATATTCATTGTTTAATATTTGTTTTGTGTTTTCTAAGTTTAATGTTCCTACATTTATTGGTTTACTAGTTAAAAATTCAACATTTTTTGCATTACTTGGATAATCTATAACAAAATTCCCTTGCTCATCTTGAATAGTATTTTTATTTACATTTGCAATTATAGTTCCATCATTATTTTTTATAGTTATAAATCCTTCATCTCCAAATATTTTTATAAATTCTTCTTTATTTATTTTTGTTTGTTTATATAAAATATTTGCAGTTATTCCATCTGTATTATTTAAATAAATATCTTGATTAGATTTTAGAGAAATCTTTTGAGCAATTCCTACATAATCTATACTAATTTTTGCATTTTCTTTATATTCTCTTGGCTCTCCAATATATAGATTTCCTTTATAGATGCTATCCTCACTATTCTTTACAGAATATGAAATTATTCCATCTACTTTATTATCTAGAATTAGGTTTTTGCTTGCTGTAAGTATCCTTTCGTCATATGTATTTATTGTTGAATTTATTGTTAACTCTTTATTCAATATGTTTTCATCTTTTGGAAATACATATGTTACAACAAATACATCAATAGAATTTTTATTCCAGTAAACTTCATTTCTATCATCGTTTGCTACATTTATTTTTAGATTGTTTGTTTCTTTATTATAAGTATAATTTGTTTCATCAAATTTTAATTTACTGTTTGTTGCATCAGTACTTTTTGTATGAACTTTTACTGTTTCTACATTAGGAAGAACATTCAAGTTAAGCTCTGTATTTTTTACTGGGTAGTTATTATTTGTAATTTTACTACCTATTAGTAATTGTACAATTTGCTTTTCTTCATTGTCTATTATATAAGAAGAATTTGTTAAAACTTTTGCATTTAGTTCAGCTTGAGCATTAGTACTTGATTTAAAATCGACTTCAACATCTGTACTGCCATTAACATTTGTGTAATTTTTACTTTCTGCATTTTTACTATTTACATATTCCCCATTTAGTACAACTTTTGTTCTCTTATGCAAATCTTCCTCTTTAATTTTATTTTCTGTATTTGCTTTAATTGGAAGTTTTATAGTTACTGTATTTCCTGCATTTATTTGCTTCAAAGTAACTTGATTTCCAGATATTTTAGAAACCTCTTTACTTTTTATATCGTTTTTTAAATCAAAATTGTTGTTCTCTAGGTTAATCGTTCCGTTAAAATATCCTTCATTTTTCACTTCTATATCTACATACAAATAGATTTCTTCATCATCAATAGCTTTTTGAACTTTATCTACCTTCTCACCATTTTCATCTAGAAAATAAGCTAGAAAATCCACATTATAGATATTCGTTTTAACATTATCAATTGCATAACTTATAAGCTTTGTCCCTACAAATAGGAAATCAGATATGCATATTGCAAATAAAATTAATACTGCACATAGCTTGTTTAATAACTTTGTTCTTCTGTTCATATAAAATTCCTCCTAAACTCTTTTTACATTCATTATAATTATTAAAAAATTTTTTAAAAAAATCAATACCATTATTTTTTTGAAAATAAAATATTACGAAAAAAATTAAAAAAGTATTATACGGAAGGTCTTTTTAAAGGTTTTAAATTTATTTTTATTAAGTTTTTATTACATTTTTGTTACACATAAAATATTTCCTCATATAATATAATATTATAGAGGTGATAATTATGAATAATAATGATGTTTCTTATTTAATGAAAATGCTTTCAAATATGGATAAAGCACAGCTTTCACAAGGTCTTAATAAAATAAATCAAATTTTAAGCCCAGAAGAAAAACAAAAGCTAATTCAAGCTTTAAATTCTAAAAAAAAGTTTTAAAAGTCTTTTATGCGTAGGTTTTTGAAAGGAATGATAATATGTCAGAAGAAAATTTAAGTGATTTAATAAGTAATTTTAAGAATATACTAAGCAATTCTAACTCCAAAACTGAAAACATATCTACAAATAATGAAAATTCACAAAATTCTAATCTAAATATTACTCCTGATATGATATCTAACCTTTCATCTATACTAAAAAAATCTTCTGATAGCAAACAAAAAGACGAAACTGACGATTTTGCTAAAAATATAGATATTGATACTATTATGAAAATAAAGAATATTATTGAGAAATTAAACAAAAAAGATGATCCAAGAGCAAAACTTCTTTATTCTTTAAAACCATATTTAAGAGAATCTAAGAAGAAAAAGCTTGAACAATATGTGAATTTACTTAAAATTACAAGTATTTCAGAATTATTTATAAAACGGAAATGGAGATGAAAAATAATGCCACCATTTCACTTTCCTTATTATTTTAATACAAATTTTAGAAGAAATCACTATTACAAAAGTCATTTAAGTCCTACGCAAAGTAGCAATTCATACTCTAGTTTACAAAATATAAATTCTAATTTAAATATTCCTCCTGACAATAAAAAAAATAATTCAAAAAGCAATTATGATAATTACTTTTTTGAATTATTTGGTATAAAACTATATTTTGACGATGTACTACTTATATCTCTTTTATTCTTCCTTTATGAGGAAGGAGTTAAAGATAATGAGCTCTTTTTTAGTTTAGTATTATTGCTTCTAAGTTAGATTAATGTTGTTTTTTTTAAAGTCTCATCCTTATAGCTTTAAAAATTTACTCTATTACAATATTACCACTGTCATTAATATATATATATGTATTTAAATATGCCTGTTCTTCATCCTTGTTAATTTCTTTTACTACATTTGCAATCCTTACCTGAACTGCATCTAATCTGCCACATGCAACAATAGCTTTTGCATTTCCTTTAGCCCCAGCATGAGCTAATCCTCTCAATGCACCAAGAATCACTATATTGTCTGCTGCTATAACTTCAGCTCCTGAATTTACATCTCCAATAATTACTATACTTCCTTCATCTTCTATTTTTTGTCCTGACCTTATCGAGCCTCTATGAAAGGTTGCTTCAGATGTTGAAACTTCTTGTGTAAAAGTTCTTTTTATATTAGATAAACCTAGTTCTTTTGGCATATCAAAATCAACATTTACATTTAGCTTTTCTTTTATTATTTTTTCTATTTCATTTATTTCTTTATTCTTAAGTACTTTCCCTGTTATCATAATAGGTGTTTTTCCTTCTTTATATATTTTTTCAAGTTGAACAACTTTTCTTCTCATTTGTAGAATTATATCTTCATACTTTGCTTCTTTGTTAATTTTAATTATAACAAGATTATGTTTTTGGCTCACATTTAAGCAGCTTCTCATATAATTAACTTCCTTTCTTGTTTGTATACACTAAGTTCTTCCAGGCTAGTGCGTATTTATAGTAATTAATTTCTTTATTATTGAATTATCTCTATATAACTTATAGCTTCATTATTCTCTTGTATTTCGTTTGAATTTATATTCATTCCAAAATATTCTGCAATTATTTCTCTTGCAACCTCTGCTGTGTAAAATCCATGTCCACCATTTTCTACCATTACAACAACTGCAATTTCTGGTGAATCAAATGGAGCAAACCCAGCAAACCATGCATTAACATTTTTTCCTGCTTCAGCTGATCCTGTTTTTCCTCCAACTGCTATATCAAAATTTCTAAATACTGAGCTAGCTGTTCCTCCTTCATCTGTAACGCTTCTCATTCCTTCTAAAACTGCATTTATATTTATATTTGAAAAACTTAAATTTTCACTTTCATTATCTTCTAACTTTAAAGTTTGCTTTATATAATTATTTATTTCTGTCTTGGAAGATTCTGTTCCATCTGAATTTAATATTCGTTTTATAATTGTAGGGTTAACTTTATTTCCACCATTTGCAACCATTGCAATATATTTTGAAATCTGAAGTGGCGAAAAAGCGTTGTAACTTTGACCTATTGCAGCAGATAAATTTCTTCCCGACGACCATGTTTCTTTAACTTTTTTTGCAACTTCTGGTGATGCAAGTGTTCCTGATGTTTCAGATGGAAGCTCTATTTTAGTTTTAGTACCCAAGCCAAAATATTTTGCATACTTATCTAAAGTATCTATCTTTATTCTATCTCCAACTTCATAGAAAAAATAGTTACACGAATGCTGTATTGCACCAGATACATTTAAATATCCATGTCCTTTATGATAGCTATCATATATCCAGCAATGTGGTTGATAATCTTTGTATTTTTTATATATCCCTGTATCATTTATTTTTTCTGTTGTTGAAATTGCTCCTGTTTCTAGCCCTGCCAAAGCTGTTACCATTTTAAATATTGACCCTGGTGCATATGAACCAGATATTGCTTTATTAAATAATGCATTATTTTCTTTTATTTGGTTATATTCTGAAACACTTATTCCTCCTACCCATGATTCAGGGTTATAGTCTGGGTTGCTTGCCATAGCTAATATTTCACCAGAGTGAACATCAATTGCAATTACACAACCTCCATGTGCATCATATCTATTTGAAAATCCACCATTTCTTATTTTTTGTATATTGTTTTTTAAGGCATTTTCTGCTATTTCTTGCAATTTTGAATCTATTGTTAAAACTATACTAGATCCTTGCATAGGCTCTTTTGTTACAGTCTGTCCTGTTACAGTTCCATCAACAGACATTTCAACTTCTTCTTTACCTTTGTTTCCCCTTAGATAAGTTTCAAATGAAGATTCTATTCCCGTTCTTCCAACATAATCATCGTTATTATATATTTCGTTTGATTCATTATATTCTTTTTCGCTAATTTTTCCTATATATCCAATTATATGTGAAGCTAAATTATTGTAGTTATATTTTCTCGTTGTTTTTGTTGATATTGTAACTCCAGGAAAAGTGCTATTCATCTCACTTAATTTTGCAACAACCTCTCTTGACACATTTTCTGCAAGTTCTAAAGGCTTTGTACTACTATATCCTTTTGTTGTAATTTCATATCTTATTGATATTATCTTTCGAGCCAAATTATAATTTTCCGCATTTATTGAATATTTTTTTATAAAATTCTCCATTACATCTTGCACACTTGAATTTGGATCTAATTTATATTTGTTTAGCCACTTTGTTAAATCGTCTCCTTCTAAAGTGAACGCATTTACTTCATTATTTATAGGAAAATTATTCGGATACTTTATTCCATTTTCTTCAAATAGTGTAACTAAGTTTAAAATACAGTTATTTAAAGTTTCGCTATCTGATTTAGTTTTATATAGTTCTATATTGAATGAGCTTGTATTTGTTGCTAAAATAGTTCCAGATCTATCTAAAATTTCCCCTCTAGATGGCTCAAGTATACTTTCTCTTGCAAGTCTGGTATTTGATGTCTCCCTATATTCTGTACCATGTACAATTTGAAGTTCAAAAAGCTTACTTATTAGAATCACACCTATAATATAAACTATAATTATTAAAATATTAAATCTAAAATTAGTACTTTCTTTTTTTATTTTATTTTTCAATATCTCACCTTCTCTTAGAAATATCTTGTAAGTATCTTACTTCCCTTATATTCTTCTTCTATCTTGTACCCTAAAGTTTTAATTACAGGGTATAAAATTATAGTTAATATTACATTATACAAAGTTTCAATTAAAAGTATTTTAATAAATGCTAAAATTTGTATATCATACTTATACATAATATATCCAAATATATATGATCCGATTTCATACAAAAATGTAGCCAATATTACCATAATTATTATTGTAAGTTTACTCTCTTTAGAAAAGTTTTTATCTAAAATTCCACCTATTAGCCCTACCATTCCTAACATTATTCCTGAAATACCTATTCTTTTTCCTAAAATCAAATCTACAAATATCCCTAAAAAAACACCATATGTAATGCCTGCTTCTTGGGTAGAAAAAAGCCCAATAAAAAGCACAAATATAATAATTAAATTTGGCATCACACCGTGCTATTTTAAAAAAGCTAAAAAAATTAATTTGAACTAAATATATAATTATAAATGTTATTATTAGTAATATATTAATTATTAGTTTTTTCATTTAAAACCTCATTTTCCATTGTATGGGCAAATGTTATTCACTTGTTTACATATATTGTTTATTAATAATTTGACCTTACATTTTTAATTTGTTATAACTAACACCGTTTCTAACTTATTGTAATTAACTCCAGTTTCTATATTTACATATCTATCGTTTAAATTTGACGTGTTTACTACTTTAGAAACCTTCCCTATATAAATACCTTTCTGGTATATTCCACCTAAACCAGACGTTTCCACTGTATCTCCTATAGCAACTTGCGCATTAGTTGGAATATACACACCTTTAAGAGTTTTACTTTCTTCTAGTAATCCTTTACATACTATACTATCTCTTGAAGAACTTAATACCGCACTGGTATTACTTGAAGAATCGACTATTGTCTGAACTTTTGCTGTTGTATCTGTAACAGATATAACATGTCCTACTAACCCTTCTGTTGCAATAACGGTCATGTTTTCTTTTATTCCACTTTTTTTTCCGGCATTTATAACAATTGTTTTCGAGTAATTACTTATATCTCTACTTATAACATCACATGCAACTGTTGTATAATCAGCATATTTTTCCGCAAGCTTTAAATAATCTTTTAATGTGTTATTTTCTGCCCTTATAGTTTCAAATTCTCTTAATTTTTCTTCAAGCTCAATATTTTTTTTACTAAGAATTTCATTTTCACTTTTTAAATCATTTATATTTGTAAAAAATGAGGAATTTCCATGTATTTTATTCTTTATATATGTTAATCCATTTTGTATTGGGTTTACTACTTTACTTCCTATATTTTCAATATACGATAAATTACTATTTTCTATATTTGTTAAAATCACGAGTGATATTAAAATTATTATAGTTATAATTATTCCAATTACTTTTTCTTTTTTTTCGTTTTTGTACATAATAATTTATCCTTTCATTCTTTATTTATCTTCTACGTCGACTGCTTAAAAGAACAGATTTTAGTTTTTCAAGATCTTCCAAAGTTTTCCCCGTTCCATTTACTACACAATCTAATGGATTATCTGCAATTAATACGGGCATATTAGTTTGAATACTCAAAAGCTTGTCCAAATTTTGAATTAAAGCTCCCCCTCCTGCAAGGTATATTCCTTTTTCAACTAAATCTGCCGCAAGTTCTGGTGGCGTTTTCTCTAATGTTTGCTTTACAGTGTCTACTATTTTTGAAATTGATTCACTCATCGCTTCCATTATTTTTGACGACCTAATAGTAATATTTCTAGGAAGTCCTGTACTTAAATCTCTTCCTCTTATTTCCATAGGTGTATCCGCCATTAGTGGCATTGCACAACCTATATTTACTTTTATCTGTTCTGCTGTTGTTTCTCCGATAGCTAGGTTTTCTTCTCGTTTTATATAGTTTATAATATCTTCATCTAACTCATCTCCTGCAATTCGCAATGAATTACTAACAACAACTCCTCCAAGTGAAATAACTGCAACCTCTGTTGTTCCTCCTCCAATATCTACTATCATACTCCCACTAGGTTCTGCAACATTTATTCCTGCTCCAACAGCAGCTGCCATCGGTTCTTCTAATAAATATACTTCCCTTGCTCCGGCTTGCATAATTGTCTCTTCAACTGCACGTTCTTCTACTTCTGTTATTCCTGATGGCACTCCTACAACAACTCTTGGTCTTCCTGCATTATATCTTGTGCAAACTTTTCTAAGCATATTTTTTAGCATTAGTCTTGTAGCTGTAAAATCCGCTATTACTCCATCCTTCATTGGCCTTACAGCTTCTATTGTTTCTGGAGTCCTACCTAGCATTTCTTTTGCTTCACGTCCAGTTGCTTTTATTTCTCCTGTTTTCACATCTATTGCTACAACAGATGGCTCTTGTAAAACTATTCCTTTTCCTTTTAAAGTAATTAAAACATTAGCAGTTCCTAAGTCTATGCCTATATCTTTTGACCCTAATCTAAAAAATTTTCCAAAATTCATTCTTGAACACTTTCCTTTCAACTATTTCAAACTAATTTTCAAACTTAGCCTTCCATTTTTCTATAGTCTTTATACTAGTAAACTCATCTTTACCAATTACAATATGATCTAATAGCTTTATTCCTAAAGTAGATGAAACCATATCTAGTTTTTTCGTTATTTCAATATCCTGCTTACTTGGAGTTGATATTCCACTAGGGTGATTATGTACTAATATTATTTTAGGTGCATTTACCTTTACTGCTTCAGATAAAATATCTTTCATTGTAATATTTACAAAATTATTACTACCTGTTGCTACATCTTTTATTTTTATAATTGTACATTTATTATCTAGTAAAACAACTTTAGCTATTTCTTTCTTTTGACATTTCATATCACTCATTAGTATTTTTACTATATCATTTGGCTCTTTTATTGTAATTCGCTTATAGTTTGAAGGTGCATTCATTCTTGAACATAGTTCACAAACAGCTTTTAATTGAATCGCCTTTACTCTTCCAACACCTTTAATTTTTGTTAAATCTTCAATACTTAAATCTTTAAGGAAGTCCATACTTTCCTTATCATACATATCATTTAGATTTAGTATCTCTCTTGCAATATCTACACTTGTAAATTCTTTTGTTCCTGTTTTTATTATTATCGCAAGAAGCTCAGCATTACTTAGAACTTTTTCTCCATAAAGCTCTAGCTTTTCATAAGGTCTTTCCGACTCTGGAAATTCTTTAATTGTCAATAATACTTCCTTTCTGCCCCTTTTTAGATTTTTCTATATAAAAATATTCCTATTGCCATTCCTATTATACTTGCAATATTTATTTTAATCATAAATGCAAATGTTATTTTTAATATACTTAAATTTAAAACAAGTGGACTTTCTAATCCGAAATCTTGCCCAAAAGCAAGCCACCATAATCCATCTACATTACCTGCTAAATCTCCTAGTAATCCACCTATTACTAATCCGCTTAAAATAAATATCAACATTATCCAAACACTTTTATCTCTAGTTGCCATTTTTTATCCTCCTTTGTCTTAAATTTTCTTACGGAATTAAGACTTTTATATTATATATTCATTTTATATTTTTTTCAAGTATAAATGTAAAAATAACAAAAAAAAGTGAAAAATTTTAATTTTCACTTTTTTTATTATTAACAAATAACCTACATATTAAAACTAAGGATACTGCTAAGACAATGCACAAAATCACATAAATCCATACATTGTTTCTTTCTGTGTCTTTATAATTTTGAGGATCTGTTTGCTCAAATTCAGAATTAATATTTTCTCTTTTAATGTTTATGCTTTTTTTTATTTCTGGTATTCTCTCTTCTAATGCGTCATCTTTAATAACTTTAATGTTTGTTAATTGTATATCAAAATTTTTCAATTCTTTATCTTTCTTTAATTTGAGCTTAATCTTTATAATGTTTCCATTTTTATCCGTAGGCTTATAATCTTTAGTGTAAATTGTAAAACTATTTTCAGCTCTTGGAAGTGCTGACCATCCATCAAATGCTGTTACCTCGCTAATATCAAAAATATCTTTGTCATAGTTTAATATAAAGCTTACACCTACTATTTTTTCCGTAAAATTATTTGCTGAAATTAGAAGACCAACTTCATCTTCTATTTCTTCTACTTTTTGCTCCAATTCAAAATCAATACTACATATTTCTGCCCCATACACTTTACCTAATACAATAAAGCTTATTAAATATACAAATATCAGTATAAATATAATCCTTTTCATTTACTATAGTTTCCTTTTTATATTATTCCATTATATTTTCTATACAATTTGTAAAAAACTCCTGCCAATATTGTAAGTACTATTACTCCACCCACAATAATCGCTTGTGTCTTTCCTGTTTTAGGAAGTACTTTTGATGATTGGGTCTTATCCTCAGAATTATTGATATTTTTTACATTATTTCTATTTTTTTCTTCATTTGTAGTATCGTTCTTCTTTATATTCTCAGACTGACTATCATCTTGCTTTTGCTCATCTTGTTTTTGTTCATCTTGTTTTTGTTCATCTTGTTTTTGCTCATCTTGCTTTTGCTCATCCTGCTTTTGTTCATCTTGCTTTTGCTCATCCTGCTTTTGTTCGTCTTGCTTTTGCTCATCTTGCTTTTGCTCATCTTGCTTTTGCTCATCCTGCTTTTGTTCATCTTGCTTTTGCTCATCCTGCTTTTGTTCGTCTTGTTTTTGCTCATCAGCAGGATTAGTTTCTTCTTCTTTAACTGTTATTTTATTTTCTACTCCATCAATATTTATTATTGTATTGCCATCTTTTGAAACAGCTAATTCTTTGAACTCTATTATAGTGTCTCCTTCGTCTGCGTCTGCTTTTACTTGAAATGTTAGCTTACAGATATTCCCAGTTTTAGTTGTTGCTACATAATCAGGTGCAACTAACATATAAGTTGTACCTTGTCCTAGTTGAGTCCAATTGTTTAAAGTTTCTATTGTTGGTGCCTCAAATATATCAGAATCATAGTCAATTGTAAATCCAACAGTTGCAATGGCTTCTGTAATACTATTAAGTGAAACTGTTACTGCTACACTTTCTCCTCTTTTAGGGTTATTATTGTTCACGCTAAACCCCACTGTACATACATTTGCAGCTATAGCATTACCTGCAAATATGCAATTTAGTATTATAAGCAATACTGTTATTATTAATAATGATTTTCTTTTCATTTCTCATTCGTCCTTTCTTTTTTTCTTTTTCATATTTATTTTCTCACATTTGAATAATTTTTTCAATACTTTTATTCGATTTTTTTAAAAAAAAATTTTCCTTATTTGGTAAATTATCTCCAAATCACTATCATTAGCTGGGTTTTCTTTTTTTTACATTTTTGTTACAATTTGACAAATTATAGTTTTATATGATAATATGGTAAAAATAATTTCCAAAAATTGAGGCTTTAAATATATTTAAAAATGTTGTATAATATTTTTAGCATATATTTTATCTATGCATATAATAATAAAAGGAGTATTTATATATGAAAATAGAAAAACTTACTGAGAATAAAATAAGAATAATTGTTAATGTTGATGAACTTTCTAAAGATATAGATTTGAGAAACTTAATAAAAAGTGATGATCAAAGTTTTTTATTGTTTCAAAATTTATTAAAAGAAGCAGAAAAACAAGTTGGCTTTACAGTTCAAGGTTGTAGACTTTTAGTTGAAGCTTTTTCTACATCAGAAGGTTTTATAGTATTTACTTTAACGAAATATAAAATTGAGACAAATTTAAACACTAAAAAACTCAAATATAAACGTAAATCTTTTAGTAATTCTTATAGAAATGCTATTTACAAATTTAACAATTTTGAAGAGTTTTGTAGTTTTTGTACATATTGTAAGTCTACTTCACTCTCATATTTAAAAGATTTCGCAAAAAACATATCCTTATATGAATATAATAATTTATATTATTTAGTTTTTTCAAATATTAATGAAAATTACAAGTATTTAAAATTATTATATACAGCAATTTCAGAATTTTCAAATTTAGCAAGTTCTTCTTTAGTTTTTAAAAGCAATTTGGTAGAACATGGGAATGTTATTTTTAAATCTAATGCTATATCAAATTGTTCAAGACATTTCATTAACTAAATAAAAAAGGTTGTTATTAAATTACACTATAACAACCTTTTTTATTTATCTATTTACCGATAGATTTCTCTTAAGTATAGCTATTTCACCATCTGTCATATCTCCACCATTCAAATATTTTTCCGCACTTTTTACAAAATTAACATTTTTCCAATCATAGGCTCTAGGATTTTTATCATTCTCTGGAGATTTCCCTGTTATAATCTTTAAAATTTTACTAAAATTCCTATTTTGTTCATCTATAGATGTGTTGGATCTTCCGACATAATTAAGATTTTTTATTGATAGTGAATAGTCATTATATATATATTCATACGGAACATCCATTAAACATTCTAATAATATTATTATAAATCCTGTTCTATCCCTTCCAACATAGCAATGTACAGCATATGGTCCTTGTTGTTTTGTAAAAAATTTCAATCCGTTAACTATTTGTTTCTGAACCTTTTTATTATCTGGCTTATTTCTTATTCCCTTCGTATATACCCTTCCCGTGTTAAATAATTCTAGATAATATAATGAATTAGAGTATTTTCTTTTCTTAATATCATCTTTGTCATCTGCTACATTTAATATAGTATTTACATTATGTTCTTTAAGCAATTGATCCGCACAATAGGCATATTCTTTATACTTAGCCCTTCCTACAATGGGATCAATACATCTGTATAAATTATTTGTTCCAATCTTTCCAGCATGCACATTTCTAAAATTTGCAAACTGTGCTTTTGTTGCTGTCTTTCCATTAATTGTTACTTTTTCATTTTCTTTAGCAATAGTTTCATTTGTTACTATTACATTACATGTTTTAGTTAATCCATATTTTGATGTTGC
>AUXO012003191.1_pt1 | contig 16616 bp, 10 predicted proteins | sample 768731 | NCBI WGS metagenome assembly AUXO01 (sample SAMN02715735, study PRJNA202380) | gut metagenome | biome: sheep rumen | host: Ovis aries | place: New Zealand: Palmerston North
ACTTCTGGATTACCGGCAAACTCTGGCCGCAAATCTATAAAGTCAAGTTTTAAAGGTTACCACCAAAGTTTGAGTCTCAGGTAATCGATGGCCTGGTGCGAGAGAATCCACCAGAGCGTCTTTTGTCCTGCGAAAATTTTTGCAATGCCAGTCATGCCAGGACGGAACCAACCTGGAACTTTGTATACAAATTCTCCGCGAACGGGGAAGGTGTTTTCTTGGTCCTTGACTGTGGCGGTTGGGCTTATGCGTTCCGTCTTGAATCGGTAAACGTAATCGGGACGGCTCTTGATGGCGAGCAGTCCTTCACCGTCTTGTGGAATGTTCCCAATTTCGAGTTCACTGACATCCACTTCGACGTAAATGTTCTCGATGGATGCCATTTGGAAAAGTTCTGCACCTTGATTGACCGGAGCCCCGATTTTCTTTTGCAAGTCACCTTCGACAATGATGGCGCTATCGGCGGTGGCGCGAATTACGGCCTTGGAGAGCTTGTAACGTACAATTTTTAGCTTTGCAAGCGTCTGAGCGAGTTTTGCCTGCTGGATTCGCATCTCGGCGAGTTCTCGGCTGGCCTGCGCTTTTTGAATCTCTCGGCGATTGTCCTGTTCTTGGGCTAGCAAATCCGCTTCTTCGAGCTTCAGCTCTTCTTGATCAAGGCGGAGAATCTCTTGCCCTTTGTACACGACATCGCCTGGCTTTACATAGACACTGTCGATATAACCATCGAACGGGGCCGTTAAATAAATAATCTTGTCGGTCTTTAAAATGGCGGGGGAGCTTACCTTATATTCTAGCGGGTACAAAGTTGCGAAAAGGACAAACGCAATCCCTACTATCGTAAAGAACTTGGCCCAGGTGTGTTCGTAACCTAAAAGCTTGCCTAGCCCTTTGCGTATGCTACGGGCTATCCTTGCGCCAAACCAGCTACTTTTTTGGTATAGCTCTAAAAGTCGTGCGCTGCAGAGGTTCGAGGCCAGGTGGATTTGTGTTGCTTCTTCGTCGCTAAAGGCTAATCCTTTGCGTTCACAGGTGATAATCCCGATGATGTCGTCGCCGTGACGAACCGGTACAGAAAGCATATAGCGTGCGTTGTATGTTTGGCTGTATGCTTCGTGCATGCGCGTTGCAAGCAGGTTGTTTTCGGGTGGCGGGTAGAGAATCGATGCGTCTTGTTCGTATGCCTCTTCCATGGCGCCTTCGAGATCTCGTACAATTTGCATCTTTTTTTCGAAATGGTCCGTGTGGCTTATGGCCTTGAGCTGGATGTAGTCGTGCTTGAGCCATCCAAAGCTTACGCGTTCGGCGTGATGACGGTCTGCAATTTCGCTTACGAGAGTGAGGGCTGCTTGTTTGAATTTTTCTTTTTCGAGAACTTTTTGGACGATGTCGAAAACAGTTGTCAATTGGCCAATTTTTGCATTGGTCTTTTTCAAGGCGCTCTGCAACGCCTTCACCATATCGTTTGGGTCCAATTTAATTTGAGCGCTAGTCACAGAGCAAATCCTTGCGGAGTATAATCTTTCCGTCTTCCCAAGATTCTAGGCCGTTTTGCAGTAGCAGTTTACCGGTGGCGCGTACTAGGCGAATGTCGATAATCCTGAGCTGCTTCATACATTCCAAATGGCGCTGTTGTGCTTGACGTAAATCGTCTTCCATGTCGAAAATCAGGTGGTAATTGCTCTTGCCAAGTTCCATTTTCTTGAACTCTTCTTGGAGCTCATTTTCGTGATAGGCTACAGCCGTTTTGCTCAGCATCCATTGATTGCGGAGCTCCTTGGCCCTTTGCTGTAAAATGCGGTATTCTTCGTAAAGCTTGCCCTGGATCAATGCGAGCCTTGTGCGTGCCGAACGGATACTTGCCTTTTCGGCTGCAATCTGGTGACGCTCTTCTAGGTTTGCAAATAAAGGAATATCTATTTCAATGCCGTAGCCAAGAACGCTTTGCCGTTGTGACTTGCTCTTGAATTTTTTCAGGGCGTGGTCGGCATTTTTGTCGCGGCCTCGTATACCATAGTTCCCGATAACATCGACAGACGGCAAAAACTTATTCTTGCTTTTGCTCAAACTCACGTTGCGGAGCTCGACTTCGGTGCTTTGCGCCAAGTAAGCGGGATGTAAAATGCTGATGGAATCCAAGAACGTAAGGGAATCGAGGATGGCTATAGAATCGAGTTCCGTGTTGGGCTTGATTGCAATTGGGCGGGCGTCACGGACGAGTTCTTGCGAAGAGAGAATGAGCAAGAGCGTGAGACGCGCATTGCGGAGATTGTCCATCGCCTCTAAACGGGCTGCTTCGCGGTCCGAAAATTCGGCGACAGCTTTTTGGTAATCGAGCTGCGAAAGCATTCCGAGTTCATGACGTTTGCGGGCGTCTTCGACAATTTTACTTGCGACCGAAGCCGATTTTTCAGCGAAAATAAGAGTTTGTTGCGAATAGTAGTAGTTCCAGTAAGCTTCACAGTAGTTTTCGAGTACTTCGCTAAGCGCTTCGCGATACTTTTGGTAGGCCTGTTCCCTTTGAAGCTTTGCCGTGCGCTGGTTACTCATGGATGCAAAAAATAACGGTCCCTCTTTAAGCAAATGCTGGCGGAGTTCTCCGCCAAAATAAAGTTCCGAAGTGTATTCGCTGTGCGTGTAACTCGTCTGGTTAAAACCGATGTTGTATTCGGTTCCGGTTGGGGCTTTGCCTTGAACGCCAACCTTGTATTCGTTGCGGGTTTCGGAAAATAGCGTGTTGGGGGCGTCGCCTCGTTCTTTGAACGCACGTGCGGTCAAGTGTGGCTCGAATTCGCCATAGGTGCCGCTTGCAGCTTCGCTTTGTGCAATCCAATTGTATTTGGCTTCTTGAATATCAATGTTGTTCTCGATGATGATATCGATAGCCTTGTAAAAATCGATAAAAAGCGAATCTTGTGCATACGAAAGAACCGCTAAAAAAAACAAGGCTATTATATTTTGCCTAATCATTTGACAAAAATCTTTCCTGTAACGCCCGGTTCTACGGACTTGTCAGAATTGTCAAAAACAACCTTGATGGTTCGCAAAAGGCTTGCTTTATCAACAACGGGGGAGATAAATTCGATTTTGCCTTTCTTGTTGCGAATCTTGCCGCTGTTGAGCTGCAGACTTACATCTTGCCCGACCTTGAGCGAACTGGCCTTGCTTACAATGATGTAGGCTGTCATGCGGCAGGTGCGCACATCGGCTATCTCGATGATAGGCTCCAGCGCTTCGACACTTTCGCTTGGATTCTTAGAAATGGCTACAATTTCGCCATCAAAGGGCGCTATAAGGTATTGCTTTTGCAACTGTGCGCGTGCCATGCTGTATTCGAGAGAATCCTTCGCTTTGGCAATCCTTGCGGCTTCCCATTCGGCTTTTGTGACCTTGTAGTTCATCTCTTTTTCCCAGACCTGTTCGGCGCTGATAGAAGTAGATGTCTCAAAAAGCTTTTTGGTGACCTGCATATCCTTTTCGTAGGTGTCCATCTTTGCTTTGGCGGACGCTACGTTGGAATTGTCTTCTGCCGCAATTTTCGTGATGCTTACGCGTAATTCCTCTTCGGTTTTTACGAGGTTCATCAACGTGTCGCCCTTGTGGACAATTGCGCCTTCTTTTACCCAAATACTGTCGACTTTACCGGATACGGTGAATCCGATTTTTGCCTGGGCGATGGGCTCTGTTACGCCATCGAATGTTGCTGCGTGAACTGCAATTGCTAACGAAATGATTGTTGAAAATTTACGGATCATTTTGCGCTATATGTTATTTGGCAGAAGAACTGGAAACTGCGGTGCTTGAAGAAGATGCTGCGCTAGACGATGATGTTGGCGGTACCTTGAGTTCTGTGCGGAGCGTAAAGCCTTTAAGGTACATCTCGTTCTTGGCGTAAACGGTCACGTTCATGCCTACAGAGTCGCCCTGGACTCGGGAATCGAGAATCTTTTCTAACATCTGGACGAACAACGTATCTTGCTTAATCCAGGATTTTGCGTTGGCATAGTAGCCGTTTGCGTAAATGGAACGGGCCATTCCGTTGACATAACTCCATTGGATACGTTCTGTATTTTCGTCGAGTTTTTCGCTGAACTTTACCCAGATGGTATCTTTTGTCCCGAACGTAGACTTGAAATTTTTGTTGCTCGGCCATGCGTTGCTTGTAACCGCGTACAATCCACGATCGGTTGTGAATGCGGAATCGCCAGCAAGTTCAAGAGCTATGCGGTTTCCGGACTTTTTCTTGTAAGCCGTTATGTTGACGAGAATCTTTGTCTCGGCAGGGAAGGCGAGGTCGTGCTTTAAAAACAGCGTGTCGCCAGAAAGAGTTGGCTTTACATAGAATGTTGCTGTGTCCGCCTTTACAGATACGGATAAATTTTTATCGGTAATGCTTTCGCTGAAAACATAGTAAGGCGTTGCCAATGTAGAAATCCCGTTATAGCCGTTCATGTTGATGTCCATGACGTTGGATGCCTTAATCGGGGTCTTTGGCTTGATTATTGTGTCTTGATTGAGAATGTATCGGCCTAAGTCAATTTCAAAATTAGATTTAAGTTTGGGTAGAACAATATCGTTTGCGGTGTAGCGTAAGTTATTATGGGTATAAGGGCTTACTTGTAGAATAAAACCGGTATCGGCAGGAATCTTTTTAAACGTAAATTTTCCGGTGGAATCGGTTTTTGAAGAGAAACTTTCGGGGAAAATGTTGATAAAATCAGCATTCTGGTGAATTATGTTCAATTTGGCGCCAGAAACCGGTATTTTTTTGTCTGCATCTTCGTCGTAGATGTACAATTCACCCTTGAACGAGGCATTTATCGGCGACAGGCGCACGATAGACGAATTGCCGGCGACAACCCCTTCCATGTGCGAGGATTCGCTTGTAGAGGTTATGCTTACCGATTTGGGAGAATAGTAAAGCGTGTCTTTTCCGGATATTTTTTTGTAGCTGAATGTGAATGAACGAGTGCCGTAGGGGAGCTCTTCAATATAAAAATAGCCGTTCTTATCGGTCTCCGTTTCGGTGATATTGCCGGATGCGTCTTGGTATGTTATAGTAGCCTTGTTGAGACCCTTGTTGTCTGTAGCATCAACGACAGAGCCCGAAAAATCCCATTTAGAATAAGCGCTATCTGTAGAATCGGTTACAGAACATCCTAAAATAACGCAGGACGAGAAGAATAAGAATAAATGGTTGTTGATGAATGAACGAGATATGCTCATCATGTACCTCCACGGCTATTTTATCCCAAAACGGAGCCAAAATAGAATTGGATTAATCACTTGTCAAGGATATTTTGTGCGGTAAGAAAAAAGTAAAGTAATGCGGGGTTTGGTGAAATCTGTTATTTGTCATTTTTGCTGATTGTACGCAATAATGTCATCTTGAGTGTAGCCCGCAAGGGCGAAATCGAAAGATCTCGGATGATGCAAAAAAATGAGGCCTATGGGCCTCATTTTGTGCGGTGATAGTAGTATAAAAGGGTTATTCGTTTGAATTGGATTTGACTTCGGTCCACTTGGCGTTGTTGCCGATGTTTCTAATCAAACCAGTAGTCTTCAACCTTATATTTGATGTTTTCTACTGAAGCGTTATTGCCAATGTTTCTAATTAATCGAAAACCTGAAAGACCGGATGTTCCTGTTCCAAAATATCCATAATTGAGTTCTCTCCAATATGGGCGAGCTGAACTGAATTCTCCAACTGTATCCTTTATTGTATATACACCTCCTTTTAGACAACTTGGAAATCCAAAATTGCCAAAAAGTATTCCTTTCAGTAAAACGCGTTCTTCAACCAATCCGAATATGTCATAAAGTCCATATCCATTAGGACGCAATTGCCCTACAGGTTCAGTTTCGTTATCGGATTTTAAGTCTGTTGTAAATATGGCATATTTCGATGCTTCTTCTAATGAGACTGTTGCAGGATCTCCCCAAGGAGCTTTGTTTTTTTTATCTCCTCCACGAGCGAACATCATCCATTCATCTAAATATGGAAGCCTGTAGCCATCTGATGTTTTGTCAATAGAGACTTTTAAATGTCTGCTATTTATATCTTTGAAATCCCAATAAACGATGATGTAGCCATTCGGTATAATACTTTCAAATTTTGCTTCGGCTTTCGAAAAGTAATAATATGGTTTTAATCCATCGCGGATACTGCGTGCGTTTGCGTATTTCATTGCTTGATAGAGCGAAATTTGGGGGGCTGCAGTGTCGTGAACTTCACATTCTTCATTGTGTATGATGTTTTTTTTTCTCGAAATCCAGTCTTTATGAACTTCTTGTATAAATGGAGCATCAAGTGTTGCTTCTCTTGGTATGCTGTCCCACATCATTTGCAGATAATCACAGTTTGTTACAGGATATTTATCAACCAAAAATGTTCCTTTAACAGTTGCAAATCTTTCCATATCATAATATCTTGGAAAGCCTACTTTCCTATAAAAATTTTCGCTTTCTTCGTTATATCCTAATACAACTTCTTCATTTTTTAAATTGAGAAACTTCATCCCGACGGCTAAATTGATATTATGGGAAACATTGGGCTCAGGGAAGAATACTTTTATTTTTTCAACGCCTACAAGTATTGGTGCTTGGAATGCAAGGCAAGAATCATTAAAAATACTTGAATTTAATGAAGTTTCCCATGCGAGAACTGGATTGTCAATGCAGATTTTGACGATTTCGTTTTTTTCGATTTCAAGCCAAGTTTCTGAATTTAATGAGTCTATGTTCAAAACAAAGTTCCTTGGACTTTGTTTTATTAAGGCTAAGTCAAAATTTTTTTTATTCCGATTTTTTATTAGGTCGTTATTTTTCGAAATATTTTTTTTAACTAATACGGAACCATGGTTCTCTCTGGCTAATTTGACTAGAGTTTGCTTGTTTACGACTCCATTGAATGTTCCTCTGTTTTTACCATTCATATCATATACAATATATTGATAAGCATTAGACATCGAGAAACATGTGATTAATAAAAATAATATTTTTTTCATTTTTAAAATCCTTTAATTACTTGTAGAACTACTTGACGATCTATTTAAAATAACCCTATTCCAGTATTCAGATGTGTCAGTTTTGAATTCGTTTTCACTCATGTATATATTTTTGCCACCATAACTTCTAAGTTCTTTGATGTTTCCATTGCAATAGTCTATATCAGTAAATGTAGTTGGATTTGGTCTTGGTGTAGTTCCTTCTTCATACCAATAAATTCTTCGTTCAGGAGTCGAAAACTCATTGTCTATAAAACAATTTCGAATACATTCCCACTGATTTTTTTCATATCCAAGGTGTTCTTTGTCTTTGTCATATTTTTTAGCATCGTCACTATACTTAATAGGTAATTCTATATATCCATACATATTTCCGTCAACATAATTTTTTTCATTTTCGGTTCTTTTTTGTGTATAAACGTGCTGCCCTGCTGTACATACGACAGGAATCGGCCTATATCTTAATTTTTTCCCTGATGGATCTAGCCATGCCATTAGGTTTGTTTCATAACTACCGTATCTGTTAGGATATGTTCTTGTTGACGAATTGCTAGATGTTGTTGATGAAGAACTTGATAAAGGTTCCTCTTTGATTTCATAAATGTCGGTTAGAACTACATCAGTGAGCCCAAATGAGTGCCCTAATTCATGCATTAGCAAATAGTAGGTTTCTATCCCATTTCTTCTTGGTGAGAAAATAATACTTCCATAAGGCAAATATTGTTCATACATTTCGTTTTTTTCTCCATAAAGTGGATGACTTAAGGCTTCTGTTGTAAACCATAATTTCGGATTATCTTCAATTTGAACTGCATTGCTCAAAAAAATAGATGGATTGGCATCTTCTGTATATAAATACGCCTCTTTATTCTTGTCTTTAATATCGTCGAAATTGATTAGCTTTTCATCTTTATCTACATAGAGCTTGTAACCATATGTATATTGGCCATTTTCCCAGTATTTTGCAAGTACTATTTCTGCAGAAACAGCCTTTTGTGAACCTAATTGGAAAAAATATTTTGTATTTGGAGGATCTTTTTCAGGGTTTAATCCAGGACAGTAATTTAAAAAATCTGTAGATTTGTGCTTTTGTGCATAATGTGCGCATTTCCACAATTCCCATTTTTTTCGAACTTTATTTATTGCGAATACTGTATGCCAACTTGGTTCATCAAAAGAAATTTCTTTTTTTCCTTTATTTGGTCCCTCTTCCGTAATTGTTTTTATCCCAGTTTGTTCGTTTTCTAATTTGGCTACATATATTAATTCCTTATAAAGGAGACTTATTTTAGATGGTGTTGTCATATAAAGATTTAATAAACCATTTTCCGATATGTAGGATGTAGATTTCTGAGATAGATGCTTGATGTATTTGCATTCAGAAGTGTTTTGAATATCAACATTGACTACGGCTTGACCAAAAATTTTATTGAAATAATGTTCGGTGCAACATTTTGTAAATTTGTCTTTGCAATTTGTTTGATAATAAGTTTCATTATCGTGATTCTCACATATGGTTGATTGTTCTGGTGTGGTTGAAGATGTTGTACATTTCTCACCATTAAATTCTATATATTTTATATGTTTTGTAATCATCTTGTAAGGTAAAATGCTTACTGTTTTAATGGGTTCTTTCAATTTTGGACATAACATTGCATGATGTCCTTTAGCTCCAATTAACTTGAATTCTTTCATTTTTTTTAATTCTTCGGAATAAATTATATGCGTTTTGCTATTTGTCAGAATTTTTGCATAATCATAGGATTTGTCCTCATTTTGATGGACTAAACAAAAACCATCATATGCGTCCTTCGTAAAATGAAGTTGAATTGAAACGTTATCGTCTTCTTTTACGGAAATATAGACATAAGGGTCTTTTCCTGTGGGATCTTGATCAAATCCATATTTATAATTGGGAGCTTCCGTAAAATAAGGCGTTGACTCTTTCCATTTAAAAGGTTTTACTTCGCCATCGTATGGATTAAGCGGCATGTCATATTCGTTAACCAATATGCGGTCGCTACTACTTGATTCCGGTTCAGGATTTCCTTCTGCCTTTGGTCTCGGATAGCTATTCATCAGCTTTTCTCTCAGTTCCTCTTCGTCTAAGCCAGAAAGATCTTCGTCTAGTGGCGATACGTACTTGTTTAGTGTGGCTGGCTTATCTTGTGCATGTGCGGAATAAGCTTCTGAAGCTTTTGCTCCTTTTATAATAGATTCCGTATACCCCCCGATATCGCCATCGGAACAAGCTTCGATAAATATGATGGATAAAATAACAAGTAGCTTTTTCATGTTGCACCTTTAATGTTCTAATATCTTGTAGTTAAATCGATCTGATCCGTCTTTTATGCAAAGTATAACGGCGTCTTCGTAATTTCCGATGTCTTCTTCTGTTTTCGAAAATAGAATGGCTTTACCTAAAGAATCAATCATTGTTTGGAATACATACTTGCCGTCTTCTTCGCCGTTTCTGTAGAACATGATATCTACAGGTTTAAATCCGTAAGATGTCTTGTCTTTTTTCATGAGTGTGAATTGCACTTTGGCTGAATCCACCTTGGTCATTGGGTGCTTCATAACCTTGACCTTGATGACTCTTGCTAATTTGCTATATGCAAGGTATGATCTGAACCATGCTGTTGGTATTGTATCCATCAGTGGTATCATCGGGCTTGCAGGAACTACTTTGTTATTTTCATCAAGTTCGCCAATGAAAAAGTCCGTTGCTGCCAAGTTCAGTATCCCGTATGCTCCCAAAGCAAGTTCTGTTTCATCGCGTTCACTACCCATGACATCTGCTTTGGGCATTTTGTCATCTTTTTTGCCTGCTTTACGTAAAGGTGAATCGAAGGAAAGGTTTATGCCAGCGTCATAACCCATGAATTTGTTGCTTCCTGCGGGATTCTTCTCGTCCATGAATTTCGGGTCGCCTGTATAATTGTGGTTGCCGCCATATGGTCTTGAAAATGATGAGTGAGTGGCTGTGAATCCTTCGATAACTTCGTTGGCGCATTTGCCGGGTTCGCAACTTGGGGTGAAGTTTTTCCAGAAAATGCTGTTGCCGATGGTGCCGTTTGCTTTACCGCCAATGGCTGGATTCACTGCTTTTGCGATGTTGGCGAAAAACGTGGAGTTCCATATGTCGAGCCTGTTGGCTTCGTTGATTATTGCACCGCCTTTTATAACAGTTCGGTTATCGTGGAAAATTGCATTGCCTATGTATGCTCCGCTACCGGCGAGTTTTACTGCGCCGCCGTTTTTTGCTGATTTATTGCCCGTGTAAACGATGTTTTGCATTTTTACTTCGCCATTGCTTGCAACGGCACCGCCATCGCCAAGGGCTGAGTTCCCTGAGAATCGGATGTTTTCAAGATACAATGAGTCGCTTGTGTAAATCGCGCCTCCCTCGGCGTTTGATTTAGCATCGGAAATGATGGCGTTCTTTATCGTAAGTTTTTGGCTTTGGGCGAAAATTGCACCGCCATTTGTTTTGTTGAATCCGTTTGCGATTCGCAAGCCTGTTAAGCTGCGTGGCGAACGGCCTTCGATTTCGATGTGGGCGGATTTGCCAAGTTCAATGAGCGGCATGTCGTTTTCGGATTTTAATTGCCAAATATCGCCTGTATAGCCGACTAACTCAAAACCTACTTTCCAAGGAACAACTCCGTCGCTATAATTGTCAGCTACGTTCCATGTTCCGCGAACGATGTTGATTTCGCGGCCTGTCTTTTGTGCCATTTCGAGAACTGTGGCGAAATCGCCGGTTGCCGTTGCTGCCGTTGCTCCGTCGCAGCCTTGCGAACATGGCGATTGCGGGTCCCAATAAATGCGGTAATTATCGTTTTTCTCGAAGTTGATTGTGTAATTGCTGCGGAACGCTTCGTTAGGGAATCCCGTAATCTTATCGCGGGAAATTTCGATGTTTACTGTCACCGAAGATGCGCCGAGATCAATCTTTGCCGATTCTTTTCCGTTGATTTTTACCTTGGCATCCTTGGCATAAACGTACATTTCAACAGATTTTGCTGTTGTCGGTAGCACGGAGCGGTAACGGTATGTATTGGGCTCGAAGAATGGACCGAAATGTTCTTCGTTGTGCGAGATTTCTTCTGCACGGGGTTCTCGTGAAATGGTCGATTTTGGAGCAACAGTAAGCTTGTTTGCGTAAACGCTACCGACCAAGTGAGAACGCAATTCTATGCTGACGGACGCATTCGGGGCAACGATTGTGCCGAAATAAAGCCCGTCGGTGCCCATTTTGATGGATTTTCCGGCGATGTTCCATGTGATTTCGCTCGGATTCCCTCCGTTTATAGCGAATTGGCATTTGTTGCCGAAATGAACATCGCTCGCGACATCGATTGTAATGGGGCCGGCTGTCAGATCGAAGGATAACTGGACGTTAGGATCCGTGTGGATACTTTGGAATTTATATGAACCGGAAGAGAATTTTATCTTGGCTCGTTTTTTGGCGTTAAGTGTGCCGTATTCGCCTGGCGGGAGCGTTTCGGATTTGCTGATGCTTACGGCCTTTGCTGAATCGCCGAATACGATGGCGGGGGAGGCTACGGACGGTTTTTTCAGGGCGACTTGTTTTGTCGATGCCGCTGTCGCGCCGGTTTCTGAATTGCAGGGGACGCCGTAGCGTAAATCGCCAGTAATGTGAGATTTTGCTCGTAATGAGCATCCGTTTGACACGTCAACATTGCCGTAAATCTTGGAGTCTGCGCCCAATTGGAATCTTGTGGTGAAAACATCTCCTAAAATCATAGATTTGTCGGAGATGTCGATAGTATCTGCGATAACTATATAGTCTGAATTTTTTTGATTATTCTGAAAAGTTGAATTATCTGAATGGTTTGTGCTTGCTACTAATTCGTTGAATGGGGTATATTTCCAATCCGAATGTGGAATATCTACGGCAAAAGATGCACTAGCTGTCAAAGATAACAGAAATAGAAATGATGAATTATATGTCTTTGATTTTATAAAATGAAAAAGGAATGGATTCATTGAACAAACCCTTGATAATGTTCAGAAATGTGTTTTTACTTTGTTCCTGATTCTATGTTTTCCCATTTGGCGTCGTTGCCAATATTGCGGATTAGGCGGAAACCATCAAAAGCCCCCCAATGGCCAGCTCGAAAATGTCCAAAACTAATATGTTTCCAATAGGTACTTAGAGAATAATCGTCATCTTCTAATTTGACTCGATATTCACCACCTTTTCTACATGAAGGGTTGTAAAAATTAGACCAAATTTCATACTTCATAAGGACGTGTTCTCCAACTAAACCGAACATGTCGTATAGACCATATCCATTGGGTTGTTTTTGTCCTACTGGTTCAGAATGGTGAATTTCTTTTTCGCTATGTGGTTTTGTTGTTGTGAATGTGCCATATTTCATCATATCGTCTAGTGTTAAAGTCGTGTCTTTCGATGGGTCTCCCCAAGGTGATACAACCTCTTTACTTCCTCCGCGAGCCAACATCATCCATTCATCATAATATGGGAGTCTATAACCGTTAGATGAATGGTCTTCTGAAACTTGGATGAAGCCTTCATCGTTGCTTATGCTGGGCCATTCAAAATCTAGACCTAGGATGACATAACCGTTAGGCTGAATGTCTTCTTTGTTTGTACTTGTTTGTGCAAATGTATAATAGGGCTTTAGTCCTTCACGGTTGCTGCGTGCATTTGCGTATTTTATTGCTTGATATAGCGTGACTGTGCTTGCAGCTGTGTCATGAACGTCGCATTTTCCGTTATGTATACTATTTTTTTTTCTTGATATCCATTCATCATGTCGATTTTTTATTGATAGATTTAAATGTGGAGATTTATTCGGTATGTTATCCCATGTAGCTTGAATAAATTCACAATTTGTTATGGGGTATTTATCGACTAAATATGTTCCGGTTACCTTAACAATCCTTTCCGGATCTTCATTTTGTGGCGTGCAATCTATAGTTCCCTTTTCTGTTACGCAATTTCTGCTTAATTTTAGGGATTCTTCATCATAACTATTATATCCTAACAAGACTTCTTCATTCTTGAAATTTAAATATTTCATGCCTACAGCTAGATTAATTTTTTGCGCAGAATTTGAATCTGATAAATAAACACTAATAGATTCGACGCCGTTAAGCGTTGGTGCTTGAAATGCTAGGCATGAATCGTTAATAATCCTTGAATTTAACGAAGTTTCCCAGGCGAAAACCCGATTTGATTGGCAGATTTTGACGATTTCGTTCTTTTCAACTTCAATCCATTTTTCTTCATTCAGAGAATCGTAACTTAACTCTATGTTTTGCGTTGCTTGGTTGATTTGGGCTAATGTTAGGTTTTTTAATGTTTTAGTACTATAGAATTTATTTTCTTTTGAATTGTTTTTTTTTACTAAAACAGAACCATGATTATTTTTAGCAAAGAGAATTAGAGTTTGCTTGCTTACTTCTCCATTGTAAGTCCCGAGATTTTTGCCGTTCATGTCGTATATTTTGTATTGCTGCGCATTTGATAAAGCAAAGCATGCTGCTGTTAGAATAAGAAGTTTCTTCATTATAAATCCTTAATTTTATGGTTTACCATCTAATACTTTAATAGTAATTTTTTCAATACTCTTATTATTCATTTCGTTGAAATTATTTTTATCTGTAATTTGTATTTTGGGATTCTCACCTGTGTCTGTTTCCCTGCATTTACCTGTAGTTCCTAATAAACCTTCTGAATCGAAGTATTCTTTTCTTTCGTTTGTTGCGTATTTATCTAAAGCATTTTCGTTAAAACATTCACCGCGAATACATTCCCATTGGTTGGGCTCATTCCCTCCAGTTAGTCGTTCTATTCCTCCAAACATTCCTTTATAATCATATTTGCCTTCTTCATTTAGTTCTTTTTCTTCGAAAAATCGTGTGCCTCCAGTACAGGCTATCGGTACTGGCCTATATCTTAGTCTTGTTCCGCTTCCGCCTCGAGTTACCCATGACATTAAATTTGTCTCGGAACTTGCATAGTAGTTTTGATATTTCTTGAAGTCTAGTTCATTATCATTTTTTGTATCAAAATTTATAAAACTTTTTTGAGGATTATCACTATCGTCTTTTTGTATAACTTTAAAAATTTTAGACTCATGTACATCAGTTAGACCCAATGAATGTCCTAATTCATGAGCTGTAGTGAAATAACTTGACGAATCAGCTTTTCTAGAAACGAAGATGATACTTGCTTTTGGTAAAAATCCTGCGAAAGGACTTTCTCCTATAGGAGTGAACGAGACACTTGATGCTAGTGTTCGTTCACTTGGTCCGCCAGGAGGAATTATTGTATAACCATCTTTTAATTTTAACACATGGCACGAATTAAAAACACCGTTGTCTTTGTCAATATAATAATGGTGCTTGATATCTCCATTCTCTCGGCTCTGCTTTACTTTGATAGCAATTTCTTCTTCTGTTCCTTTACATTCGTCTTCTAAGAAAAATTGCACTCCTTTGGGTTCTGTTTGTGGGTAAAATCCTGAACAATAGGACAAATCATAAAGCTTTTCTGGGTTGTTTTCATTTTTTTTATTTTTGTTACACGCTTCAAGTTTCCAACGTTTTTCAATTTTATTTATTGCGAATATAACATTCCAATATGCAGATTTTTCTTTTAAAGTTTCGTTTGTTGTTTTAGCAAGTTCTTTTTCAAGGATAACTATTGCTGATTCTAGTAGCGAAGCATATGGACTTTTCACTTTGTTATTTGCATATTTTTCACGATCATTCATATCTATAAAAGTTTTTAAGGCTTTTGTTTGATTGTATCGACATGCTCTTTCCCAAATAAGGTTAATGTTAACAACTGCTTGGTTGAATACTTTATTTAGGTATTTTTCCATGCAACATCTTGTAAATGTATTTTTGCATTTGTTGTAATCGCAGCCGTTGTTTTGTTGTTCGTCTTGGATTTGTTCTAAAATTTTTATTTTTTCGTCAGCACAAGAAAGGTTCTCGCCATTATATTCTACATAAAGAACATTTTTTGTAATCATGTTGTATGGTTTTACATTAATACGTAATAAATTAGGTTTTTTATTATGCTGATTTATGCAAGTGTGTTTTTTACCTTTTGTAATACATCCATAAAGAGTGTATTCTCCACCAGATTTGTCTGATGTGATTTCTATGTCAGCCGCCTTTCCACTGAGCAAACCATAATTTTTTCGATCATTCTCTGCTAACAAAAAATAATCATCGTATAGTTCATCTGCTAAATGAGGGATGAAAGAAATGCTTTCTCCTATTTCGCCGGATATGTAAATAATAGAGTCTTTGCCTTCGGGATCTCTATCAAATCCGTATTTATGAGTTGACGATTCGGTAAATGATGGTGCTATCATCTGCCATTCATATGGTATTATATCACCATCTTGTGGATTATGAGGCAAATCCAATGCTCCATCTAATAAACTTCCACTACTGCTACTCCCGTCGCTCGTGCTACTGCTAGATTCTGGATCTGCACCATTTCTTGCTAAAGCCAATGTCCACGGGTTGGTGTTCATTAGCTTGTCCCTCAGCTCGTCTTCGCTTAAGTCGGAAAAGTCTTCACCTAATGTGGAAACTTGTTTTTTCAGTGATTGCGGATTTTTATTTCCCTGAGATACGCTGGCGTTGGATGGGCCTGCTTGCTTTAGAATTGATTCTGTATAACCGCCTATGTCAACGTCGGAACAGGCTGCAATGAAAAAGATTGATAAAATGGTTAGAAGTGCTTTCATGATAAAGTGCTTGTTGTGAAAGATAATATTTTGTATGGTGAATGTTGAATTTGTGTGAATAATTTGATTGTATTCTCCAAGATTTCTTTTGTCCTAAAACGAGGCGAAAATAGAATAGGATTATTCTGTTGTCAAGGAAAATGTTGTTCGGTAAGAAAAAAGTAATGAGAAATTGTTTGAAAATTGCATATGTATGTTAATTGTAATAAGTTATTTGTCTTGTCTGTACTTGATTTTTGATAATTTATACTATATTCTATTGTTTGTGTGAAGCGTGAAAAAGTTGGCAATATTGCTTATTTTAAACGAAATTTCGCAAAAATGAAGGAATTTTGTAGTTTTAAAATAACGTAATTTGTTGACTGTAAGCGACTTACATAAACGAGTTGTAATGTATTAAAATTTGGAGATTAAAATGTCCGAAGAAAAAAAAGTTGTTTCTAACGAACCAGAAGTCGTATGGAACGACTCGAACATGAATAGCCTTTATGTTAATGCGACTAATGTTGTTGCCGGTCGTGAAGAAGTTATGGTGCTCTTGGGCGTAAACCGCGCTTGGAAAATGAATCAGGAAAAGGTCGATGTTGACCTTGCTGAACGCGTGGTGATGACTCCGTTTACAGCAAAACGCCTTGCGATTATGCTTGGTGCAACCCTCAAGGCATACGAAACCAAGTACGGAAAAATCGAAATCGGTATCCCTGAAGTCAATAAGGGTTAATTCTTACACCTCAAACGGGTTCTGTGGCCTATGGTCTTAGGACCTCTTGAGGTGGTTAATAATAAATTTCTAATATTTATTGGGTATATGGAAGAGGTCTGCGGCATGTGCTTGTTTTGC
>AUXO012686762.1_pt1 | contig 16608 bp, 17 predicted proteins | sample 768731 | NCBI WGS metagenome assembly AUXO01 (sample SAMN02715735, study PRJNA202380) | gut metagenome | biome: sheep rumen | host: Ovis aries | place: New Zealand: Palmerston North
GCAGGAGGTGAAAGCGAATGTATATTGAAGTAAAAGACGCATGTAAAACCTTTGTGCAGGAGGGAAAAGAGATAACTGTGCTTGATCATGTGTCGCTGGAGATCGAGAAAGGAGAGTTTATTTGTCTGTTAGGACCATCAGGATGTGGAAAGAGTACTCTTCTTAATGCACTTGCCGGGTTTAGTTCATTAAACAGCGGAAGTATTAAGATAAATGGAAAAGAAGTATCTAAACCATCTATACAATATATAACTATATTTCAGAATTATGGTCTTCTTCCATGGAGAAATGTATTAAAAAATATTGAGTTTGGGCTTGAATCAAAAAAGATTTCTAAAGAAGAGAGAAGAAGCATTTCAAAAAAGTATATTAATCTGGTAGGACTTTCCGGATATGAGCAGCGATATCCCGAACAATTATCCGGAGGACAGCAGCAACGAGTATCTATTGCAAGAGGACTTGCAGCAGATCCGGAAATAATATTCATGGATGAACCTTTTGGCGCACTTGACGCAATTACAAGAATGAAACTCCAGGAGGATATACTGAAGATATCGAATCAGGAAAAAAAGACTATTATATTTGTTACACATGATATAGAAGAGGCTGTATTTCTGGCAGATAGAATTGTGGTTATGATGGCTGACCCCGGAAGGATAAAAAGCATTGTTAAAGTTCCGCTTGGAAAAGACCGTGACAGGACAGGGGGTGATTTTTTGGCAGTAAGAGATAAGATGTTTGAGATTTTTAATATGAAGACTGATAAATATATAGAATACATTATCTGAAATAATATTTTAATATATAAAGTTTTGAAATGGAGCTTCATGATGATAAATGACAAGAATAAAGAACATGTGACAAAAAAGAAATTTTCAAAGGAAAATGAAAAAGGGGACAGACATGCTCCCGCGCATATTCACACACACAGGAATATTATAGGATTTGATGAGCATGGTATTCCAACAGTGATTGCCAAAGCTGGGCATGGCGCGGATACGGACGAAGATCCGGCGGAGTTTATCAAGGACTATATGAATGCCGTTAATGAGTATAGAAAAACATTCCCATCCAAGCAGGAAGTTATCGAGCAAACACCGGATCCGGCAGTCAAAGAAATGATATTGAGAATGGAACAGCTGGGTTTAGATACGGCTTTTGATCGATTTGATGCGCAGAAACCACAATGTAATTTTGGGTTGGCAGGAACCTGTTGTAAGATTTGTAATATGGGTCCATGCAGGATTACAGCAAAATCTCCACGGGGAGTCTGTGGCGCTGATGCAGATCTTATCGTAGCACGAAACTTGTTGAGAAATGCTGCCGCAGGAGCTGCGCAGCATGGTATGCATGCGAGAGAGGTAATGCTCGCCCTTAAGTGGGCAGCTGAAGGTAAACTAGATGTGCCGATACTGGGAGAGCAGAAGATCAGAACTACAGCAAAAGCATTCGGCATAAAGGAAAAGAACCGTCAGTTAAAAAATGTAGCAAAAGATCTTGCGGACACACTGCTGGAAGATCTTTCCAGAACTGTTCCGGATGAATATAAAACCATAAATGCCTGTGCGCTCCCAGAGAGAAAGAAAGTATGGGAAAACTTGGATATATTACCAATCAGTGCATATCATGAGGTGTTCGAAGCATATCATAAGTCCGGATGTGCAACTGATGGAGATTGGAAATCTATAATGCAGCAGGTTCTTCGATGTGGTCTGGCGTTTACATTCTCCGGTGTGGTAGGTGCATCTATCGCTACAGATTCTCTTTTTGGCGTGGGAGACAGAGTAACATCAAAGGTGAATATCGGTGCGTTAAAAAAAGGATACGTAAACATTGCGGTTCATGGACATCTGCCGCTTCTTGTAAGTCAGATAGTTAAAGCGGGAAAAAGAGAAGAACTGGTGGAACTTGCAAAGTCAAAAGGTGCAAAGGGGATCAGATTTTACGGAATATGTTGTTCGGGACTGTCAGCAATGTATCGTTATAGCGGAGTTATTCCACTTTCAAATGCTGTTTCTGCAGAATTGGTACTTGGAACGGGGGCGCTGGATCTTTGGGTGGCGGATGTACAGGATGTTTTTCCATCTATTATGGAAGTTGCCAATTGCTTCAAAACAACGGTCGTCACGACAAGTGAATCAGCCAGATTGCCAGGAGCGGAACGTTATGAATACGATCATCATCATGCAAATATAGGAGAAACAAGGAAACTGGCTGAAAAGATAGTCCGAAGAGCGATTGATAGTTTTGAGTCCAGAAAAGGCATCCCTGTTTACATTCCTCCGTATGAAGTTGAAGCGGAAGTCGGTTTTTCGGTTGAATATATACACAAACGTTTTGGAAGCATGAAACCTGTGGCCGAAGCAATCAGAAGCGGTCAGATCCTTGGTATAGTAAATATGGTCGGATGTAATAACCCTAAAGTTTTGTATGAAAAATGTATAGTAGACGTTGCAGATGTCCTTTTGAAAAATAATGTTTTGATTATTTCAAATGGATGTGCTTCGTTTCCACTTATGAAACTGGGTTACTGTGCGGTATCAGGAAAAGATAAAGCCGGTGAAACCCTTAAAAGATTTCTGGAACCGGATCTTCCACCTGTTTGGCATGTGGGAGAATGTATTGATAATACCCGTTCAACAGGTATTTTTGCCGGAATAGCAAAGGAACTTAATAAAAATTTATATGAACTGCCGTTTGCTTTTTCGTCTCCGGAATGGGGAAATGAAAAAGGTATTGATGCCGCTCTTGGGTTCAGACTTAATGGTATCAATTCTTATCATTGTGTTGAAGCGCAGATATATGGTTCTAAAAATGTCATAGAATTTATGAAGTATGGAACAAAGGATCTGCTGGGATCCACTATGCATGTAGACACAGATCCGGTACGGCTTGGAGAAAAGATAGTCGCTGATATTAAAGAAAAGAGAAAATCCCTCGGATGGGAATAATGGTTTGTTCAAAGGCCTGAGTTTTTACTCGGGTCTTTTTCTGTGGAGATATTCTTGCCGTAAAACGCTGTTTTATGAATAAAAAAGACAGGACAGAGGAATTTTTATATGGAATAAAGAGATTTCCAGATGTTTAGATTCAGAGAAAAAACAAGTATAATATATGTAACATATTGAAGTGACTATTCAGGCAAAAGAATCAGGGAAAGTGAAAGGAGAGATGAATTATGTGTATCGTAGATCTGCATATACACCTTGACGGAGCTTTATCGCTGAATAATATTCGTGAGTTAGCAAATCTTCAGGGGATTAGAATACCTTCCTGCGATAAAAAAATAGAAGAGAAAATCATGGTTTCGTCCAATTGTCGCGATTTGAATGAATTTCTTAAAAAATTTGCATTTCCATGTTCGCTTCTGCAGACAAAGGAAGGGATTACAAGAGCAATTCGGAATCTGCAGGAGGAGTTAAAAGCGCAGGGACTTATATATGCAGAGATCCGATTTGCGCCCCAAAAAAGTATGGAAAGAGGTTTGTCACAGGAGGAGGTCGTTCTTGCGGCGTTAGAAGGACTCTCACAATCAGATTTCATGGCGAATCTGATCGTGTGCTGCATGCGGGATCAGAATAATGAGGTAGAAAACATGGAAACGATTCGTCTTGCGAAAAAATATCAGAAGAAAGGAATATGTGCTTTCGATCTGGCAGGAGCAGAAGGATTATATCCCACGCGGAATTTTAAAAAGCTTTTTGACTATGGAAAAAAACTTGGCGTTCCATATACCATACATGCAGGGGAAGCTGCAGGACCTGAAAGTGTGGAGAAGGCTGTTTCTTTTGGAGCCAGACGAATCGGCCATGGAGTACGGGCTGCAGAAGATGAACAGCTTCTAAAAATATTAGCAGAAAAAAAGATCACGCTGGAACTTTGTCCTACAAGCAATCTGAACACGGGCGTATTTTCGGATATAAGCGATTTTCCAATTCGAAAACTGATGGAGGCTGGTGTATGTGTTACTATCAATACAGATGATCCGGCAATATCCGGAACTTCGCTGCGTAAAGAATGGGAATTGATTGTAAAAACATTCCTGCTTAATGAGCAGGAGCAGAAAGAACTGATAAAAAACGCAATCAGAGCATCTTTCGCAAATGAATCCCAGAGGGCTCGTCTGGAACTGGGGACGGAGAAAGGTTTCATAATTTAAAAGAGATATGTTGAGCAAAACGTAAAACATTATGTACTTATTGAATAAGAGAACGTTTATAAATGATATGGATTGTTTTGGGGATGAGATAATGTCAGAAATCGAAACCAATCAGGGAATGATGATAAACGAATAGAATCCGGCAAAGAAAATCAAAAGGGATTACGCAAAGCGGAATATAAAACGAAAATTTTGATATGATGAAATTTTATTTCTTATAGATATTAGAGAAATGGAGAGAGTATGATACGGGGAATGATTTTTGATGTGGACGGGGTAATACTGGATTCAATGCCTGTCTGGGATGATGCCGGCAGACGGTATCTGAAATCTTTGAAATTGGCAGCGCGGGCGGATTTGGATAAAACTCTTAGTAACATGTCGATTCCTGAAGCGGCGGCATATTTAAAAAAAGCTTATCGACTAATCCAATCTGAGGATGTTATCGTGAAGGGAATAGAAGGAGTCGTATCGGAATTTTATATTAACGAAGCACCATTAAAGCCAGGGACAAAAGAATTTATTATCGAGTTGCATAAAAATCATATACCAATGGTAATTGCTACTTCAAGCAACCGAAGCTATCTGGAAGAAGCGTTTAAAAGACTCGAAATCAGTCGTTTTTTTCAAGCTATATGCACTTGTACTGAATTACGAACATCAAAAAACAATTCTCCGCTTATTTATGAAAAAGCGGCAGAGATTATCCTGAGCAGACCATTAAAATCCTATGAGTATAGAGATTTTTGGGTGGTTGAAGATTCGCTTCATGCCATTAAAACTGCAAAGGCAGCAGGCTTTTCGGTCCTTGCCGTTTATGATGAATCTGCGAAGTCAGAACACGAGCTTATTGAATCTATTGCTGATCACTATCTTATGAAACTGGGGACGGAGATCAGTTTCATTTTTGAAGAATCGGGCATGCGCAGAAGGTAATTATTCATGCCAGGTGTCGGATTTGATTATTTTGGAATCAAATGAGATAAAATTTTCTTGGTTGGTTTAGAAACATAGAAAGAACTTGATTATATGAGGAGGTGCGATGTGAATGAAATAAATCTTTATATTCTAACACGTCCTGAAACAGAGTACGCTACAGAATATGCAAATATTCTTTCGGGAAGACAACGTGTACATGTTGTACGTAATCATGAGTATCGCACACTTCAGGCTCTTGTGAAAAAAATGGAAGAAAAAGGTGTATCTCCTTCAGATATGAGCGGGTTTTATTATTCGTATGAAATCGCTAGAATTGGTAAAGAATTCGATTTGCTGAAGTTCAGGAATAAAGACAAGGTCCTAAATATTGAACTGAAAAGCCAGACAGTTCCAAAAGAAAAGATAAGGGCTCAGTTAGAAAGAAATCGATATTATCTAAATCAGCTGGCCTCAGAATTGATGTTATTTACATTTGTAGAGGAGACAGATAAAATCTATCAATTGAAAGAGGAGTCTTTCGTTGAGTCATCCATAGAGGAGCTGATAAAGGCAGTAAAGGAATTCGGATATTATACAAAAGGAGAGATTGAAGATTATTTTAATGTAAAAAGTTTTCTGATTTCACCGCTAAATAATCCCGAATTGTTTTTACGTGGAAAGTATTTTTTAACACAACAACAGGAGCAGATGGAAAAAATAATCCTTAAGGGACTTATGGAACCGGGAGAGCATCTTTATGGTATTACCGGAAATACAGGAACTGGAAAAACACTTTTATTATACGATCTTGCAAAAAAACTATCGAAAAAGGAACGTTGTCTGGTTGTCCATTGCGGTATGCTGAACAAAGGACATGCATATTTGAAAGGACAATGGACGCAGGTAGATTTTTTTTCTGTTAAAGATCTCACAGAAGAAATAATCGGTAAATATAGATATATTCTTGTGGATGAGGCACAGAGGCTATATCTGGACATGCTTGAGAAGATACTTCATATCAACAGAAGTGAGAATCGTGGAGTGGTTTTTTCATATAGCAGCGAGAGGTATCTCACAAAGAAAGAACAGAAGCGTGCAATATCCGAAAAGCTGCGTGAAGAAGATGGCTATCAGGAACTTTTACTTTCGGACAAAATTCGTACCAGCACAGAAATCATTTCTTTTTTCAGAAATATGATGGATAAAAATGATATAGCAAGAGGGAAAACAAATTATTCGGACATTGAGATTCTCTTTGCTAACGATATAGCAGAGGCAAAAAACATCCTATGCATTTATCTTAATGAAAAAAAATATTCTTTTATAGCATACCCCTATTCATTTTATTTAGAGAAAAACCGTTGTTTGCTGGAAAGTGCAGTCAAGTCTCAGGACATTGTAGGGCAGGAATATGATAACGTACTGATTCTCATGGATGATAATTTCATATATGGAGAAAATGGAAAACTAAATGTACAGGAAACAGTAGTCAGAAATGAATCTTTGTTTTTTCAATTGTCAGAACAGGCTTTCTGCAGGACGATTGGGAAACTTTGCATATTAGTTCTGGGAAACAGCAAACTGTTTGCTGATTTCATGCATATAAAGTCAAGAGTCTTATGGAGATTAGCAGACAGGTAAAAACAATATATTACAAATGAAGAAAACAGCTTGCCATGGTAGCAGAAATACAAACATTGTGATAAAATGAAATTGAAGTTAGTAGAAACTAATATAAGGGGATTCGTTATGAGTGTTGAGATACTGCAAGGGATCATGATTCCGTTTATTGGTACATCGCTTGGTTCGGCTTGTGTGCTGATCATGAAAAACGAAATGAATAATATATTACGCCGATCACTGACCGGATTTGCAGCCGGTGTGATGGTGGCTGCATCAATATGGAGTCTGTTGATTCCTGCAATGGACCAGTCACTTTCTATGGGAAGGTTTTCTTTTGTACCTGCAGTATCCGGATTTTGGTTAGGAATCATATTTTTGTTGTTTCTGGACAGAACTATACCGCATCTCCATATGAATGCTGACGAGGCGGAAGGTCCGGAAAGTAATTTGTCCAAAACACTTATGATGGTTTTTGCAGTGGTACTTCATAACATTCCTGAGGGAATGGCGGTAGGAATTGTTTATGCGGGCTGGATTTCCGGAGATGCCGGGTTAAGTCTGGCAGGTGCTTTTTCTCTTTCGTTAGGAATTGCGATCCAGAACTTTCCTGAAGGCGCAATTATTTCAATGCCTTTGAAGGCAGAAGGAGTGAGTAAAGGAAAAGCTTTTTTATATGGAGTTTTATCCGGTGCGGTGGAACCTTTGGGCGCGCTTTTGACCATACTTGCATCAAGAATGATTCTTCCTGTCTTACCATATTTACTCAGCTTTGCGGCAGGTGCCATGATATATGTCGTAGTGGAAGAATTGATTCCGGAAATGAGTGAAGGAAAGCATTCTAATTTGGGAACGATATGTTTTGCTCTTGGGTTTACGTTAATGATGACTCTTGATGTAGCATTGGGATAATGATTTGAAAACAAATCGGGAATGAGGATTCTGAAAATAATATTTGTTGATTACTAACGGAAGAGTAAGGCATTAAGAGGGATTTTTCAGGGAGAACGTTTCAATATTTTCTTTTTTTTAGATAGTAAAGAGGTGCAAAATTATATGTTGAATCAGTTTGCGAGAACAGAGTTACTGTTAGGCAAAGAGGCATTGGAAAATTTGGGAAAATCAAGAGTAGCTGTTTTTGGTATAGGTGGTGTAGGGGGATATGTGTGTGAAGCGCTTGTTCGCAGTGGCGTAATGTCGTTTGATCTGATCGATAATGACAAGGTCAGTCTGACGAATCTTAACAGGCAGATTATTGCAACGCATAAGACAATAGGAAGATATAAAGTAGATGTTATGAAAGAGCGGATGCTTGAAATTAATCCGGATGTGAATGTTCGTGTATATAAATGTTTTTTTCTTCCGGACAATGCAGATATATTTCCTTTTGAAGAGTACGACTATATAGTAGATGCAGTGGATACCGTGACAGCGAAGATCGAATTGGTTTTAAAGGCACATTCGGCAAATACACCGATTATCAGTGCTATGGGTGCAGGAAACAAGCTGGATCCGTCGAGATTTAGGATTGCGGATATATATAAAACAGAGGTTTGTCCGTTGGCCCGTGTTATGCGGAGAGAATTGAAGAAGAGAGGAATAAAAAAACTGAAAGTGGTATATTCGGATGAGAAACCGATCCGGCCGGAAAATGAAAAAATACTTAAATACAAAAAAAACGAAGAGAATACAACTGAAATTATTCGGGACGGAAGCATTGAAAAGCGTTCACTGCCAGGAAGCACTGCATTCGTACCGGCAGTTGCAGGGTTAATGATAGCAGGCGAACTTATAAAAGAACTGTCCGCAGATAAAAGATGATGCTATAATAAAACATGTTCATAAAACTTAGAATAGGAATTTTCCTTATAAAACTAAGAAGGGAGAAAAAATGAAATACGAAATCAAAGGCGGGAACCTTCCTGTAGTAATGTGTTATATGCAAGAAGGAGAATCGATAGTAGTAGACAATGGAGCAATGTCCTGGATGTCTCCAAATATGGAAATGAAGACAAAAGGCGGCGGTATTGGAAAAATGTTTGGACGGGCATTTTCGGGAGAATCCATGTTTCAGAATACATATACCGCAAAAGGAGGCAGTGGAATGATTGCTATGGCATCCAGCTTCCCGGGAGAAATCAAAGCATTTATGCTTTCTGAAGGAAAAGATATAATTCTGCAGAAATCAGCCTTCCTCGGATATGAAGAAGGAATCAATATGGAGGTGTTCTTGCAGAAGAAATTATCCAGTGGATTATTTGGCGGAGAAGGATTTATCATGGAGAGATTTTCCGGAAATGGTCTGGTATTTGGGGAATTTGATGGATCTGTTATTGAATATGATCTAGAACCGGGGCAGCGCATCGTCGTAAGCACAGGACATCTGGCCGCAATGGATTCAACTGTAAAAATGGATATTCAGAGCGTAAAAGGAGTTAAAAATATGTTTCTTGGAGGGGAAGGATTTTTTAATACAGTCCTGACAGGTCCCGGAAAAGTATTTCTTCAGACAATGCCTCTGTCTGAGGTGGCGAAAGATCTCATACCTTATCTTCCTACAGGTTCTCATGATTAAATCAAATGATGAACAATCAATCATTAATAGTGTTGAACGGATCCAAAAGGATCCGTTTCTTTTTATTTCATAGGAAATTTCGTTCATTTTCCCTAAAACAAGCCCCCGGGAGATGCACACGCCGCACAATGGAAGGCCTGTTCATAGAGTGTATTAAAATATGAATCATTGAGAGCCAGGAAATAATGTTAGAGAAATATTTGTATAGAATACCTTATGAAATAATAGGAGTTTTGTTTATATAAATACTTTATTATAACGATATAGAAAAGAAAACAGTCTTCGAGGTCAGTAATGAACTAAGCATAGAAGTAACGTTTGAGGAAGATGATCGAGTCGGTCTTGGATGATGAAATTGCAAGACATTCTGAGAAGAAGATAAAGAAAGCATATGTCATATAAAAGGATAAAGAGGAATGGCGCTGATCCAGGAACAGCAAAAAGAATTAACAATGGGAGGAAAATCAATAGATACATTAATCATCTGCCGGTGATGGAAATTATAATAATTTCTATCACCTTTATTTATTATCGGATATTATTCTGCTATATGTTTTGTAATCAATTATTATTTACTGATTTTTTGTAAGACAATATTAAAAGAAATCATCAGCTAAAAAATGATTATAGTATAAAAGGTGTGAAAAAATTGTGAATTGTTAGCACTCAACCTTGACGAGTGCTAACAAAAGGTGTATAACATAATCATCGAAGGAAAGAAAAATCCTTTTAAATAATAATCGATAAAGGCATGCATACAGGAGGAAAAGATTATGATGTTTAATAATATTTATAGAAGAAATTTGTTTGATGACTTTTTTGATGACTTCGCTCGTCCGTCTGGAAGACTTGGTATTGGTCAGTCTACTCCGGCGCCTATGATGAAGACTGATGTAAAGGAAGTGGCGAATGGTTTTGAACTTGACATTGAGCTTCCAGGATATAAAAAAGAAGATATTACAGCTGAATTGAAAAAAGGATATCTTACTATTACAGCAGTGAAAAATTCGGACGAGGGTGAAAAGGATGAAAACGGAAAGTATCTTCGCCGTGAGAGATACTTCGGATCCTGCAGCAGAAGTTTTTATGTAGGAGAAAAATTAAATCAGGAGGATATTACAGCTAAATTTGAAGATGGTATCCTTAAGGTAAATATTCCTAAAAAGGAGCCAAAACCTGAAATAGAAGATAAGCACTTTATTAATATCGACTGATGTAGATGAGAGTGTTCTTTTCACTATTTCCTTGGGCAGGATCAATTGAATAAGTAGCCATAGCAGAAACTTTTGACACAATGATAGCCACTCACATCGATAAAATGTGGGCGGCTATCATTATTTATGCTAATATATAAAAAGTGAAAGTTGATGCAGAAAGCTGATTCCATATGTGCATTAACATAATGAATATATTATAAAAATCAGATACAGGTGAGAGGCGGCCACAAAAAATATGGAGAAAAGAATAATCAGTATAAATGACATAGAGAATATAAAAATCGGTCAGGCTGAAGATATGAAAGCAGCTACAGGCTGTACGGTATTTGTGAGTGAAGCGGGAATGCCGGCTGGTCTTGATGTCAGGGGCGGAGGACCGGCAGCAAGAGAATCCGAATTATTAAAACCGCTTGCAGCAGCACAAAGTATTCACGCCATTGTGTTGGCAGGCGGCAGCGCCTATGGACTTGATGCAGGCGGCGGCGTAATGCAATGCCTTGAAGAGTATGGTATAGGATTTGAAGTGGGAATCTGTAAAGTACCGCTGGTTTGTCAGTCGGATTTGTTTGATCTTACGGTGGGAGATTATTCTGTTCGTCCTGATAAACAAATGGGTTATACCGCAGCAAAAAGCGCATTATCCGGTGGAAATTACAGGGATGGAAATTATGGTGCAGGCTGTGGCGCCAGCGTTGGAAAATGGAATGGGATGGAAACATGCATGAAATCCGGAATCGGAAGTTATGCAGTTCAAATAGGAGAACTTAAAATTGGCGCAGTTGTAGCTGTAAATGCGCTGGGGGATGTGTTCGACTGGAAAAACGGAAAAAAAGTAGCCGGATTGCTTTCCAAAGATAAAAATAATTTCAGCGATACAATGGAAGTGATGACAAGCTCTACAAACGTGATTGAAAATAAATTTGTAGAAAACACGACAATTGGAATCATCATTACAAATGCATCTTTTAAAAAAGCAAGCCTTTGTAAAATAGCAGGTATGGCACACGATGGAATGGCAAGGGCAATTCGTCCGATACACACTTCTGCAGACGGCGACAGCATTTATGCTGTATCTGTAGGAGACATAGTCTGCGATCAAGATATTGCAGGAACGCTGGCAGCCGAGGTTCTTAGTGAAGCTATTCTGAAAGCTGTTAACAGTGCGGAAAGCGCTTTTGGCCTTCTGGCAGCAAAAGATCTGAACGCTCTTACAAGATGAGTCACGATCTGGTTGTTTGTAAAAGGCAGATATTTTTTGACGAGCTTCATAGATAAAGGCGGATATTTCTTCATATATGTTGTAATTTCTGTCGAGTTTGTATATTATGAGACTTTATTAGTAATTATGAAATGCACTTCAAACTGGAGGAATTATATATGATAACAACTATATTTTATATTTGCCTGCTCTTGTTAATCGGAAAATTTTTCATTTTTGGGATAAAGGCAGCGTGGGGAATAACTAAACTTCTTGTTACAGTATTCCTGTTTCCAATAATACTTCTTGGGATGGTGGCTATAGGTCTTATAGAGCTGGCCTTTCCTATTTTGATCATTATTGGCATTCTTTCATTATTTTTTGATTAACAGTAGCTGTTAAAGGAAAAAGCAAGGATCTGTTTACAGATATGCGATAAAACATGAGCCTGATGTTTATTTAGCAGAGTTGATTTTTTATGCGGAACAAAAAACCGACATCCCAGAGTACTGAGATGTCGGCTTTTTTTGAGAAGGAGTTCAAATATATACTGACTGGCAGTTGCCAGATGGTAAGTTTTTTAATAATTTGTTTTCTATGATTAGTATTTTAGCGGTGAAATGTGTTCTTGATATGACAGGAGAATGAAGAAACGCTGAAAAAAATGAATAAATAATAAATATTGATATAAAACTGATTTTTCTATGGAAAAATGTTTATAATGATAGAAATACCGGGGACAAAAAAGACTTATAATAAAGGAGATTGAATGAATATACAGTCAAAGGGATTGTTCCAGAAAAAAAAGAAAACCAGACAATTGATAGATCAGGAAATATACAATATAGGTGCCGTACTTCTGGAAAGTGAATTAATGAACAGAGCCAAGACGCAAAGACACCATATGAGTACTACGCTTTATGATCATACCATGGAAGTGTCCAGAAAGTCGGTTATGCTTTGTAATAAACTGGAGAAGAGAGGAAAACACGTAGATAGAAAAAACGTAATCATCGGTGCACTTTGTCATGATCTTGCCATGGTCGGCCGAGATGAAAAATATATTTCCGGCAAAGAGGCGTGTAAACGACATCCTATAGAATCGGCAGAAATTGCCAAGGATTTTTTCCCTGATATAAATGATGAGACTGTAAGGACGATAGAGAGACATATGTGGCCATTAACCCCTGATCCGCCGGTATCCTTAGAAGATTGGGTCGTTTCACAGGCTGACAAGGAAGCCTCCGTTAAATGTTTTATTACGGAAGGAGGGAAAAAATCTTTTTATAAAGGAAAACATATATTATTGAATACTGCTGAAAAATTCTCTCCTTTTGTCTCATCCTTTATGCAGGCTAAAAATGAATACTGACTATGACAGGGCAGAAGCATCGATGCGTGAGTGGTTTGACAAGCAAAAACAAAACATTTAAAAATAAGGCGTCAAAACAGAAGATAGTTTTATTTCTAAAGGCTGTTCCATATGGAATGGCCTTTTATTATTTCTGCTATTTCAGTTAAAGTATCTGGATACCTTTTTCCATTTCATGAGATGTGTTATAATATTAATTTATGGCGAGTCGTGATTTTAAAATACCATAGTTTTCAAGATGTTATTTGAAAATATGACTGCGTCAACAGATAAAATGAGATGGGAGAACTATGATGAAGAAAAAAAATCCGGCAGCTTTGCTGCCAATATTGGTATTCTTGGTTTTGTATTTAGGGCTTGGCATTCTTTTTGAATATGTCCTTAAGATTTCCATGGGTTTTTATAACATTCCAATCGTTGTGGTATTTCTGATGGCCCTTCTTGTCGCTTGTTTACAGAATAGAGAATTATCTTTTGATGATAAGCTTATCCTGATGGGTAAAGGAGTTGGCGAAAAAAATATTATTACAATGATTCTTATTTTTCTGGAAGCAGGCATTTTTGTAGGTGTAGTAGGCAGAAGTTCTGCTGAAAGTGTCGCATATTTTATGCTTTCAATTATTCCGCCGCAATTTGCTGTAGCTGTTATATTTGTCGTAAGCTGTTTTGTATCGCTCGCCATGGGAACGTCAGTCGGAACCATCACACTAATCACTCCCATCGCAGTAGCGATTTCTGCAACTTCAGGTTTTTCAATGCCTTTCTGCATTGCCACCGTCATGGGCGGCGCAATGTTTGGGGATAATCTTTCTTTTATATCTGATACGACCATTGCAGCATGTAACGGACAGGGATGTGAAATGAAAGATAAGTTCAGGGAAAACTTTTTCATTGCCTTTCCTGCGGCAATAGTGACATTGATTTTAGTGCTCGCAATTTCCCTGCAGTCAAATATTAGTGAGATTGGACTTGCAGAATATAATTTAATACAGGTGATTCCCTATGCTTTAGTATTAATATGCGGCGTAATTGGCTTGAATGTATATGTAGTATTGATGATCGGTATTGTATCAGGTTCAGTTATAATGCTTGCCACAGGTCAGGTGGCGGCAGTAGACCTTCTTTCTAACATGGGTGAGGGTGCAGCAGGAATGTACGAAACAACAATGGTAGCGATACTTGTATCAGCAATCTGCGCTCTTATTCGCGAAAATGGCGGTTTTGAGGCTTTACTTTCGTTTATCAGACATGTATTCAAAGGAAAAAAGAATGGTCAGCTTGGTATGGGCCTGTTAGTAGGGCTTATGGATATATCAACAGCAAATAATACTGTTGCTATTGTTATGGCGAATCCAATCGCAAAGGAAATGTCTGAAATATACGGAATTTCCAACAAAAAAGCCGCGTCTATTCTTGATACTTTTTCATGTGTTTTTCAAGGGGTCATTCCTTATGGTGCACAAATGCTTGTTGCTATTACTGCGGCAAGTGAAATGGGATATGATGTATCTGCTTTTGAGATCATGCCGAAGTTATTTTATCCTATATTATTGTTGGTCAGCTCTCTAATATTCATTTACATTATTCCGGAAAGGAAAAGAGAACGCCTTTCAGAGCGTTAAACAATTTAGAAATACATTCTGATCATTTATGGTTTATTAATCTTATCTTATTATACCTGAGAGGGTTGTGAATTAATATATCCATCAGATCGAACGAAAACTTCGATTTGATGGATATATTTATATAACACAACATGTAATAAGGAGAGTAAAAAATGGGGATATTTGATACAGCATTAATATCAGATCCAAATATGAAAAGCAGCGCAAGTAATTGCGTTGCTTTTTTCAATGCGAATATGAAATATAAGTCAACTATTTATTCGGAAAACGCTGATTTATGGAATAAATGTTTTTTTATTTTAATATCCACCATTTATGAATATTATTATGACGCTCCCTTTTATATAATAAAGAATATTATTACTGCCAAGGAGGACGCAACATGAAAAACCTTAAACAAATGATCTCATCAACTATTTGTGCAGTAGTAACCGGAATTTTAATCCTGTCAGGCTGCGGAAGCAGCGATAAGTATCAGGACAGCTCTTATGTAGGAACATGGAATGCGCAAAGTGCATCTTATATGGGAATGGAATTCGAAGTCGAAGAGATTCTTGGAGGTGAATTTTTTATCCTTTTAGAAGCAAATGGCAATGCAACGGCCAACATTGTCGGTAACTCTGAGGAAGGCTCATGGGCACCAACTGAGAGTGGTATTCTTGTAAAAGATTCTACAGACGAACTGGAATTCATTTATGACAATGACAAACTGATTCTCGATTATGATAATGTAACAATTGTTTTTTCAAAAGAATAAAAACTCACCTTCTCTTTATATGGATGAAATATTTGATTTCTCTACCAAAGTTTCACTCCCCTATTATGTAATTTTTTTGAAATAATTGTTAACAATAAGATATAATCCATTATCAAAAAATACACAAACTTCTCGACCTGCTGTTGTATACTTAAAATACAGCTATTTCAGGGGAGCAAATTATATGGCGAATAAAGTTTTGATCGTGGACGATGAGAAACTGATTGTGAAGGGGGTTCAGTTCTCATTGTTACATGAAGGTATGAAAGTAGATACTGCATACGACGGGGAAGAAGGGTTGACCAAAGCATTATCCAACAATTATGATATCATCCTTCTCGATATTATGCTGCCAAAAATGAATGGTTTTGACGTTTGCCGGCAGATTCGAGAAGTTTCTGATGTACCGATTATCATGCTTACTGCAAAAAGCGAAGATATGGACAAGATAATGGGCTTGGAATATGGTGCTGATGATTATCTTACAAAACCATTTAATATTTTAGAATTAAAAGCAAGAATTCGTGCTATTCTTCGCAGAACCGGTTCAAAAAGAAGATATGAAGATGAAGAACAGCGGATCAAAATAGGAAATTTGGAAATAGACGAAAATCGAAGAAGTATTTACGTTTCCGGACATATGGTCGATATGACCGTTAAAGAATTTGAACTTCTACGCCTTCTGATGAAAAATCCAAACAAAGTCTTTACAAGAGATGAACTTCTCAATCAGGTTTGGGGCTATGAATATCCTGGAGATATCAGGACCGTAGATGTGCATATACGTCGTATTCGCGAAAAAATAGAAGAAAATCCAGCCAAACCAAGTTGTATACTTACAAAATGGGGCGTTGGTTATTATTTTAGATTAAAATAATATGTAGGCTGTTTTATGTTATGTTAATGATTGCTTTCACTTTGGTTAATGTTGACGGATTATACTTACAGAGTAAGAACTGGAAACTTATAGAAAACAAGAAAGCGAAGGTATTAAACTAATATGTATATCAAAGTAACAACAGGAAATAGTGAAATAAATTTCAGAAACATATATGAAGCACAAATGTTCTCTGATAAATTCAGTGACGGAAAACTTCTTTTTAAACCAAAATGGCAGGACAATGCTGTATGTGAAAAGGACGGCCGTATTTATACGATCATGAAGGG
>AUXO014759056.1_pt1 | contig 16607 bp, 14 predicted proteins | sample 768731 | NCBI WGS metagenome assembly AUXO01 (sample SAMN02715735, study PRJNA202380) | gut metagenome | biome: sheep rumen | host: Ovis aries | place: New Zealand: Palmerston North
TCGTGAACAACAGCTTTTTGCGGGCTTCCTGGAGGCCAGGCGCATCGGCATCCTCAGGAATATCACTCGTAGAGAGGAAATAGATCCACTGCTCCAGAGGGACCTTCGACCAACGGTTGAAGTCATTCACCTTCAAGATAAAGTATTCAGGGTACAACTTATACACCTCATCCACGCCGAACTTCTGTTGCTGGAACGATGACAGGCGCAACACGTCATCAAAGTGTACGCCCCGGAACTCCGTCTTGCCGTGATAGACGAAATCTTTGCCCTGTCCCAGGTCGAAATAGACGATATTGATAGAATACACCTTCTTCACGTTCTCATAGTTCTTGCCGCTGTCGATATATTCTGTCACTAACTTCGAAGCGCCGAACAAGATACGCTGGAAATAGGCATATTCCGACTCGCCCTGCACCTCGATGAGCAACAGCTCGCCTGCCTCATTCTCGGCAAGGATATCTACACGGTTCTGCTTCGAGTCCTCATAATCCTTGTTACTTTCACTCTCCAGCAGGCGGTGAATCTTTATCGTTGTGCCCAATAAAGTTGACACAAAACCCTCAAGCACGTCAAAGTTCGCCTTGTCGCGCAACAGCCGTTTCAAGGCCCAGTCAAAGCTGATGTATGTCTTATCCTTCATGCTGCAAACTCCTTATTTTGCTGCAAAGGTACGATTAAGCGAACGAAAATCCAAATATATTTGAGAATTTCCGAGCGTGAGTACCTTTTGATGTCACAGATTGCGACTTTTTCCAGTCCAGAAATCTTTTTGAAAAAGGGAGGATACCAACGGAAGACTATTGCTAATCTACCGTTGAAAAGCCCATTTATATCTTGGATCCCGTATAAGCTCTTTCATTGCTTCACGATACAGATCATTTTCTGCATCGGCAAAGTAAATATCAGAGCAGAAATCGTTCCACCAATGATCTATATCACGGTAAAACAAGTCCAACTCATCGTCTGTAAAAGCAGGTTCAAAATCATCGACAACGATTCCTTTTCCTTTCAGCTTATCAGTAATGCTTTCCTCCGTCTCTCCAGGATTGCGCTCCACATTCAGCATTACCGCCTTTTTCGAAACGACCTTATCCGCAAACCGTTGTTTCAACCGATCATGCCAAGCATGTTTCAAAATATCATCTGGAAAGTATGCCTCGCCATTATTGCTCGCTGCGAATATTTCCTTGGAAATAATTGCATGATGGCGAAAGAACACCTTCTTTACCTGCTCGACATTCTCTTTCAAGTCGGCCTCCTTATCCATTTGGAGCAAGAAACCACTTTGCAGACCGCTACGAGAAAAGACCTGCTTGCCAATTGTTTTCATCGCATAATATTTATGCTTCTGAAACGCCTCTGGAAATCTAAGCTCATAATAGTAAATCACCCCGACTCCATCTTCATCCGTTACGGGAACATATTCATCCGTTTCACTTTTATAATCGGTGGTAGCAAAGAATTTCATTACCTCCAGGTCAGAAGTGAAGTCGAGCATGTTCGACTTATTATAATAATGCTGAGCCAGACCTGGATAATTCATTCTGATTCGGAAGGTGTCGTGCAGCAGTTCAACCCCTTTTTCTAATAACTGAACAATCGGATGCGTCTGAATCAGAAGTTCCAATTCTTGAGAGAATATCAGAAAGTCCAGATAGTCGTTATCCCTATTATGATCATCATCTCTATACAGGTTCGGCTTGCACGGCCTACCCGGGTAGTAGCTTGCCTGCCCTCTATACAAAAACTTATGCTTGTATAGATTCGGTTTCAAGCTAAAGAAGAATATCTCAGGATGTTTTTCATCCAATGGAGCCATCTGAGACATGATGAAAGAGCGTTTTGGATAAGATTGCTTCAAATGGGCGACATAGGGAGAAGCCCAGTCTATTCGGAAATGCCCCTGATTTATATCATAATAATAATCCAGATTTGCGATATAGTTCATCAGTTCATCGTTGCCATAAGCCGTCTGTTCCATCTCCTTTAGGTAATCTACCGCCTCATAGACATTGTCAAATGGGTTCTCCATAGATCCTTTCTCACCATGTGCCGGCTCCGTTCCAAGGTATGGAACCTTTCTTGACAACTCCATTTTTAGTCTATCTCTATCTCTGTCTTCCAGATGAACTTTATAAAAACATGCTCCACGGAATGGGGGAACAGGCACTCTAACGGCCGTCCCGTGAAGATTAAATTCGTCTGCAAGGACTCGTAATGCTCCTGCGAAAAACACCTTTGGTTTCATCATTGGAGCACAAGGCAGCTGCAACCCTTTCAAGAAGCACAATGCTGTTGCATAGTCGTAAGCCTCCCCCATGGCATTTAGCCATTCAAGATTACCTGCGCGTTTCCTTCGCATAGCAATAAACCGCACACGAGCGTATATGTCACTCCTTACGGGAGTAAAGCTATTCTCTTGGCGACGCTGATTCAAAAAGTCCTCCCCAACAACAATAGTATCATCTGGCAAGACCTGAGAAAACTGAGGAATACCGAACAATGGCTCAATACATGGAGAGAATATTACCCTCAACGAATCCGCATCAATACTCAAATAACGGCAAGCCTCCTTCACAAAAGCCTCTGCCAATTGTTTTGCTTGTTTTAATGACAACATAATCTCTCTTGTTAATGTCGTAAATGATTATTGATGCAAAGATACGACTTTTTCTTAAACGAATGCAGCATTTTAGCTTTTTATAGAGGGGAAAACTCTTCTCATTAACGTTTCTTCCAATACTCAAAATAATCTTTTCCTTCACCTCTCAGCCAGTCAATGGTCTCTTTCACGTTCTGCTCATAACTCTGTGAAAAGGCACCGAAGATGGCTATAGTAACATTGCTGGGAGCATAAAAGTCCTCTATCATGTTGCGATAGCGCATGGAGTAAAGCGGGAAGTTGATGCCGAACAGACGAAGGAAATCACCCACCAAGGCACCTGTCCAGAAGAACACTTTCGGAATGCGCAAGATATTCTTTCCTGTTATCTCTTTTGACAGAGCATTCAGCCAGACATAGCTGTCTATAGGCATGTCGCCAAGATAATATGTTTTTTTATCTTGTAATTCATCCGAGGCATTCATAATGGCATCCAGTTGCCGCACCAGATTCTTCACGTAGGCGTATGTTCTGATAACTGGCTTCTTGCTTGGATGCACATACATTCCCTTGGCTATAAATTTCCACAGTTCATTAGGATAGCGCATGTGCCAAGGCCCCCATACATTGCAAGGACGGAATATCGTCCATTTGCATTTCATACCAGACTTACGAATGTATTCCTCGTCCATCTTTTTGCTGATACCATACACCGTATGGGGAGCATAACTGTCATCCGTCAAGCCGAAAGGTGTCACCTTATCCTTATATACATACTGCGTCGAGGCAAAGAGCGCATGTTTTACATAGTCATGCTTCATAATCTCGTTTACCACATTCTCTGTACCCTCCGTATTTTCTATATAGTCCTCTAACTTGTCGCTCAGCGTATCCGTTCTTGCAGCCAGATGAATCACGATAGTTGGTTTATACTTCTCAAAGGCAGCGGCCAGCGCCTCCTTATCCATGATATTCCCTTCATGCCAGTACTTATGTTGACTTGGCTTTGTGGCATCCGCTTTGTCATAGTTCACAAAACGATAACCCTTTTCCTCAAATAGTTCTATCAGGTTCGTCCCGATGAAACCCGATGCACCTGTAATCAATATAAAATCTTCATGTGTAATCATCTGCCTATACTTTTAATTTTGAACAACACCTTCCTTGACCAATTATAAACAAATCCTGGCATGCAATATATAATCACATATACAAGCCCTTTACGAATGAATCCATGCTGATAATCAGCAAATTCCTTACACATTGGCCTATACTTTTTCTTGTCGGTTGCAGCACTCATTAGGATATAGCAGAAAAGCACAAACTTGTTGTATTTCTGTCTCCACACTTTGAGGCCCTCCTTAAAGATGCCCTCCTTCTCCAAGTCCCTTGACATGTTGGGTAGTCCAAGCAACGCATACTTGGGCCAGTCTGTTCCCCATGCTCTATTTGCCACTTTCCTTTGTATGCATAAGGGAAAGCTCTCATAATCTATCTTACCTCCCTTATTGCCATAATAAAGGATCCCCATAAATTCAAATCCATAATGCGTAGAGGTGTCAAAAGCCAATCCTCTTTCCCATACGCTTCTCGAAAACATAACCGCCGACATAAAGGTAGCTCCCCAAAAATTATCTGTTATAAATTCCGTAGAGTCGGAATATATCTTCCTGATGCTGTCATATCTATTCTCATAAACTGTCAGAGATGTCAAAGAAGTTCCATTTTCATATCCAACCAATCTATTGAAATAGTATAGTTCTACATCCTCTTTACTTGTCACCAGTTCCAACAAATAATGTAACAACCCTGGCATTGGAATGTCATCATCGCCCCATAGTATTACATATTTTCCATGACTAAAAGAAACGGCCCTTTTGAAGTTGCTACCTAAGTCTACACGGTCGGGGCAATTGTGAACTTCGATAAAATGATGTCGCGATACTAATTCTGTCAGATAATCACTAGTGTTGTCATCCGAAGCATTATTGCATATCACCAGTTCCACCTTGTCTTGCAGTGGAATAATCTGGGGAATAAAATTGTCAACGGTGAATTTTAGCAAACCTTCCCTGTTCAAGGTTGGTATTGCAATTGAAATTAATTTCTTCATAGCTTCATGCTATTTGGTAAGATATTGTGTCGCTTGGGTCGTACAACTTATCTGTGTAGGACAGTAGGATAAAGTTAGACTGACTTCTGTTAACAATAACATGCGCTACGCCATTGGGAACAAACACTGTTATTGCTTTGTCTAATGACATCTCAATGTACTGTCGTTGGTGAGTTTCCATATCCTCTAATTTCAATACAGCTTCACCTTCTATTAGAGTGAACCACTCAACAGCTTCTGGATGATAATGCCCACCCTTAGCCTGTCCAGGCTTTCCCATAGTCAGGTAAACTTCTCCTGTATGCATAGGAAGATTCTCCTCTGTCCCCGTGATGGCTTTTAGGAACCAGCCGCGCTCATCAGCAATAAGCCGACGCTGTATAATCTTTACTTTATCTATTTGAGCCATGCAAATACTTATCTATAACATCCGAAATTTCTGTCTCTGCGACGAAACCAGTAGCCTCGCGCAATTTTCTTCCATCCAAAGCAAGATATTTCATGCCGACATCTGCGCGACTAACCGTTCCGAAACATTCGTCTGGAACTTCTTTTCCCATGACTTTATGTATCATCGTAACAATTTCCTTAACCGTCAAAGTCTCTTTGCCCTCAATGTTATACAGACCCGATGGCAAAAGATTTCGATAAGCCATATCAAGCATTCTTGGCACCTCATCCACATAGATATACTGTCGTGTTTGGTCGCCCGCAGTGAAATGCAGTTCCTCGTCATTCCTAATAGCATTAATTGTGTAAGGGATGAGTCGTTTTGGATTCTCTTTCTCACCGTATATGGTGGGAATATAGAAATGCCAATGCGCAAAGTCATGTTTGTACGAACTGACAAACTGGCTCAGCATTCTTTTGCTGACAGTGTAGTCGTTCGGGGCAGGACTGGTTGATGTGAGCACATCATCTTCCGTGAAGAAGCGCTCATCCTTGGTCTCTCCCATCTCAAAAACGCTCCCGAAAGTCACGAAAACGCCTCTATATCCAAGCTCTTTCAACTTGTTACAGATAGAAACTGGTGCAGTGACATTAAGATTGTATATCAGGTTATATCCTTCTTTCAAGTTCGACTGGATACCTGCCCCAATAGCATAGATTACAATATTACTATCAAGCAACCCACTACAGTCAAGTTCTGCATCCATAAGATTAACTTGATGGAAAATGTCATAATCGTGTCCTTTAGGCTCATCAAGCCCATACATGTCCAATTGCCACTCCTTTCGATTAGCGAATTTTGCAATAGCTGTAGATAGGAATCCGTTACAGCCAAGAATACTTATCTTCATCATCTATCCTAAGAACTTTTCAATCTCTTCCATACAAAGCAGATACACATCCTCATTCTCATATCGCTTATACCAGTCTGCAACGAGGGCGATACACTGGTCGATATTGGTACGAGGCTCCCATCCCAGTTGGAATTTTGCTTTACTGATGTCAAGCATCAGGAGGTTAGCCTCATGCAGGGCATTAGGATCTGATACGTCTTTCAGTTCTCCTTTACCATAGTTGGCAATCAGCTTGCTCGCCACATCCCATACAGGCGTAATACTCTCCGCACGAGGGCCAAAGTTCCATCCCTCACAATACGTTGTAGGTTCTGCCCACATCTTCGATGCCAACAGCATATACCCACTCAATGGTTCTAATACATGTTGCCAGGGGCGGATGGCCTTTGGCGAACGAATCTCAATGGGTTTGTTTGCCTCCAGAGCCCGGATACAGTCAGGCACGATGCGGTCTTTCGCCCAGTCACCACCGCCTACAACATTGCCTGCACGAACACTGGCAATACTTACATGGTGCTTCTTACCATAGTCAGCAGGATTGAAGAAGCTCCTACGCCAACTGCTGATAGCAATCTCGGCAGCACCTTTCGAAGAGCTGTATGGGTCATAGCCCCCCATCGGCTCATTCTCGCGATAGCCCCATATCTGCTCCTTATTCTCATAGCACTTGTCGGTAGTAATCATCACCACCACCTTCACACTATCCGTCACACGGGCAGCCTCCATGATGTTGATACTCCCCATCACATTGGTCTCATAGGTTTCAACAGGTAACTCGTAGCTGAGGCGTACCAATGGCTGTGCGGCAAGGTGGAAGACAATCTCCGGCTGGTACTCAGCGAAAATGTCTTTCATCTTTTGACCGTCGCGGATGTCCGCACGGATGTCTGCCTTGATATTCTTGCCAATGCCAGAGAGTACAAAGTTGTCTTTCTCGCTGTATGGTTCAAGGCCTACTCCTACCACCTCAGCTCCCATCTCTTGAAGCCAAATACTCAGCCAACTTCCCTTGAAACCCGTATGTCCTGTCACCAAGACACGCTTGCCTCGATAGAAGCCATTAAATATGTCTATCATTGCTTTTTCGATTTTGGTTACCAAATCTTCCAAGGAGCATTTCCTGATGCCCACATTTTTTCCAAATCCATGTTGTCTTTCAACATATCCATTGGTTTCCAGAACCCCCTGTGCTTGTAAGCATGCATATCACCGCAGGAGGCTATCTTTTGCAGTGGTTCTCGCTCAAACATAACGGGGTCTGCATACTCTGGCAGATAGTCAAAGACTTTGGACTCACATACAAAGAATCCTGCATTTATCCAATTTCCTTCTCCATCAGGTTTTTCCTCGAAACTCTCTACGATATTAGTCTCAGGGTCAATATGTACAGAACCGAATCTTCCTGCTGGCTTATAGACTGTCATAGAGACAGCTTTCCCACACTCTCTATGAGCTTTTATGGTATCTGCTATGTTCAAATCTGCGACCCCATCGCCATATGTCAGGCAGAATGCCTCATCGCCGATATATCGCTTGATTCGTTTTAGCCTACCTGCTGTCATGGTATTGAGACCAGTGTCAACCACAGTAACTTTCCATTTCTCAGAGTGATTCTCTAAAAGTTGGACCGAATTGTCGGATAGGTCAAAGGTCACATCAGTATTCAACATGAAGTAGTTCATGAAATACTCCTTGATGACGCTCTGCTTATATCCCGCACAGATAATAAACTCATTAATGCCATGTGCTGAGTAGATTTTCATAATATGCCAGAGTATCGGTTTGCCACCAATCTCAATCATTGGCTTAGGCATATACTGGGTTTTCTCACTGAAGCGGGTGCCCAGCCCACCTGCAAAAATTACAGCTTTCATCTAATTAATTAAATGGTCCTCTTTTTATATCATACTCGTTTTTCTTTGGTAATATCTTAGCTGGAATACCAACTGCAATAGAATTGTCTGGTACGTCAGACAGAACCACAGCATTTGCTCCTATAGTAACATTGTTACCAATTTTCAAATTTCCTAATACTTTGGCTCCAGCTCCCATCGTAACGTTGTCCCCAATAATCACCTGATCATAATAAGAATTTTTTACACCAATTGTGCAACCATGATGGATTGAAAAATTCTTGCCAATAACAGCTTTAGGATTTATTACAATTGTTCCAAAATGATAAATTCGAAAACCAGGACCAATTTTAGCTCCTCTAGGAATGCTTATCCCTAATAAGATGGAAAAGAAAGCATATATCGGTACGATTATGAGGTTTAACAACAGTTTTACAGGAAAGCACCATTTTGGCATCATTCTAATAGCTCTCGAAACCCTGTATAGAGCAATTACGATATACGAAGGCTCATTCCATTCGAATCTATGGAAAACAGGATTGTAGTAACGATATAAATCTTTTCTTAACATTTTATATATTTTTCCTAATATAGTTTTCGACAATAGACATTATTATTAGCAAACGAATCCATTTCCTTTTCATCGCAACAAAAAACAACCGCTTTCCAAAGGGGAAAGCCCTGTAAGGATATTCACGATACACATCATCTAACAGACTGTTAGAACATCTTTCTCTTATGTGTTTTTTCCTTTCCCCATCTATGTTCTTAATAGCTTCATATTTTATTAACAATCTAAATATATAAAAGACAAACCTATAATAGTGGAGTTTATATTCTTTAAGAGTAAAGGATTTTACAAGCCGTTTACGAACCTCTTCAATAAGTGTTGTAAAAGTTTTCGCTTTCTCATGATTGAATGTTCTAGATAAGGAAACTGGATTGTAACGATAATAATACAACTGTTCAGAGCAATAACCTATATTAGTAGCATGAACAAGGATATCTAAATTAAAGAGAGTATCCTCTGAAAGGACTATCCGCTCACACATGAAGCGTACGCTATAATTTTTGATGATTTTTGATGAATACATTGCCATACAAGAAGATATCATGTATTTTACATCTGATGGATAATTCGGATTAGGACCTATCATTTCCAAAACAAAGTTTCTCGTTTCCTGTTTACCAATAAAAAGCATATTTTTATGAGGTGATCCAGTCTTATAATTGAATTTCCCATTTGTATCCAAGATATAATTACAATAGGCGACATCAAGACTATTTATTTCCATAAACTGATAAAGCGTTTCATACATTTTGTCATCAACGTAATCATCAGAGTCACAAAAAGCTATATATTCTCCTTTGGCAATATTAATCCCAGAGTTGCGTGCAAGACCAAGTCCTTCATTCCTTTTATGTATGACTTTAATACGTTTGTCCATTCGTGTAAAGTCATCACAGATTTTAGGACAACTATCAGGTGATTCATCATCTATTAAAATGATTTCAATATCCTTTAGACTCTGTTCTGTAAGGGATTTCACACATTTTTGTATGTAATTTTCCACATTATATACAGGAACTATAATACTGACTTTTGGTGATATCATAATTTTCAAAATAATTCGTTAAAACATAACGTCCCAAAGGAAGAGCATACGATCAGCCCTCCTGAAAGCAACATACTTGACGTATTCTGAGATAAAGAAAAGCAATCCTAATAAAATCATTTTTTGATAAGTCATATTCAATCTGAGCCGATTTAATTCAGACAATATGAGAGTTAGGGGGAGAAACCACATGACTTCTAAAACATAACCTATACGATGAAGTATTTCCAAGTAAAAAAAAGCATGACGAAATATTGTTCCAAATACATATGTATTATAAATAGCAATATATGTTTTCTCTTTATGCCATTTTGTGATTATATATCCGTAATATATTAGTACTATATTACCCCAAGACTCTAATAATTTCATAAGACCCTGCCTGGTATCTTTAGTTACATTATTTGCTGTATCAAACCAATCACTTCCTTGATTTGCAAACTGATCCAATTTCGAATCATATCCTTCTAAACTTAATAAGGTCTGTGTAAATAAGTCTCCCCTGAACAATTCACAAAAAATATATGAAGCAAATATATAGAGCGGTATTGAAAATGTCCACGGAATAGGATGTCCATAGAAAAAGAAAAAAATAATTACTATAGCAACAATGATATTAGCTGAGTGAATACCATATATTATTAATACCGTAAAACAGATTTCTATCAACAGAACCAATTCTCTATTTCCGGAGATACAAGGCTTAGAAAACTCATTCAATTCCTTCAACAGAACAAAGATGAAACTCCAACTCAAACATTGTCGGATAATAAATTCCTCAAACCAAATGAAACAAATTAAGAATAAAGGAACTAGGATTCTTGCATATTTCTTATAATCAGTTAGAAAAACAAAAAAGCAGATGCAAAAAACTGCAGCATAATAAATAAAACTAAAGTGAGGACCAACACCAACATACTTAAGTATATGTATAAACCAAGAGTAAACTATCTGAGTTTTTTCTAAGTCATATTGAAAAACCTCTATATAGTGCTGATAATCGTTGCCACGATTAAAACGAAGACCGACTATCAAACTGTAAAGAAATGTAAATACAGATGCATTTACGCGGTAATTACCTCCCTTTTGTACATTATCGCCTACCCAAATTGCTACTAATAGGAGCAATATATTGAGAAGTGTGTATATAAAATTGAACTCTAATGCGGCAGTTTCCATGCTAATTAGTCTTTTGTGTTTAAGAGTCCATAGAAATAACTCTTAAAAATAGATAAAAGATTATCTAACTTTAATGTTTCAAGCATGCCTCCTCTTTCAAATGCTTTAGCGGCTATTTTATATTGTCTTGAACGCAACGCGGATTTTATCACTTCTATCCACATGTGGTGTGAAACACTATTTAGTATTCCCATTTTTTCAAGTATAGGAGCAAATTGTCCCAAAAACTGCAATTTGAGATGATAATCCCTTTCACCGGTCATTGTAAAAGTCCGAGGCTGTGTTAGATCGTAAACCATGAGTGATTCAACACTAGAACAAGATATGCTGTATTTGTCGAAGAACCTTACCATTAATTCATAGTCTTGATGGCGGCGAAAGCTTTCGTCAAATCCGTTAAGATTTTCTATTACGGCTCTTTTAAACATGATAGCTGAAGTGTTGAAATGACATTCTCCTAATAAATATTTCTCACAAAGGTTTCCCTCCAAGACATTTTCTGTGTCTAACTCGTGAATTTTATGAAAGAAGCGTGTTTTATAGATGATATGAGAATTGCAATATGTTGCACCTACTTTTGCACTACTATTTTGTAAAGAAAGAACCTGTCTTTCTATTTTCATTGGAAGAAACAAATCATCATCATCTAAGAAATTGATATATTCACCATTACTTGCCCAAAAACCTGTATTACGGGCAGCAGATCCGTTCTTATTTACAGGATGTTTGATGTATTTTACCTTATTCTTTTCAATATACTCTGTTAATCGTTCTTCTGTTCTTCTTTGAAAAAAAGTTCCTTCTCCGTTATCGTCAACAACTATAATTTCGATAGAAGGATAAGTTTGATTTAGAACAGCATAAATAGTCCTCAGCAAAGAATCGGATCGTTTGTATGTAGGTATTATAACACTAACAAGACCTGGTATCATAGTAAATATTATGTCAAATTAGCAAACCAACAATTGATTATATAACTCTTTTATTTGCTCACAAACTCTATTTGTCGCCCAATTGCTTTCAGCATAAGTTCTATTGAGTTCACCTTTTCCATTTCGACTTAGGGTTATAGCGTTCTTTAAAGCATCAATTACGGTAGAAATATCTTTTGTGTCAAATGTTGGATTTCCTGTATGCTCTAAAATGCATCCGACGTTACCAATATTTGGACCAACTACAACCTTACCCGCAGCATAAGCCATTGGAAGATTACCAGAATTTAATATTGACAAGCGTGGAATTAATACGACATCGGCTTGCGAGAACAATCTTTGTGTATCCATATCACTTATATAATGGCGACAAAATTTAATACCATAAGTTTTATATTCTATAAGTTTAAGAATTCTTTTCATTGTCTCTAACAAACCAATACTTTTTAGACCCTTTCTGTAAAGACCTGGTGCGATGACATTTACATTTACCAGATTGTTTTTAACATAGAAGATTAATGCTCTTTCCTTGTTATTTCTTATTTCACCGAATGCTAGGATGTTTATTTTGTTACGGCTTATCCATTTGTGCCTTTGATGTTTTCTTTTTTCGTCATCACCAAGGGAATATATATGATGTGGAATGACAATATGTGTAGATGAAGGGTACTGTTTACAAAAAAAATTTTGACTATATTCGGCCATGTGAATAAAAACATCGCAATTTTGATAAAGGAGATCAAACAGACTGTTTAAATTCATATCAGTACTTGTATGTGGCTTTAAATTGTGTATAGTAATACACATTTTTATTTTAGACTGTTTGATTTTATTAAGATGGTTCTTGATTCTTATAAACTCGTCATCAGTCAATTTTTTTTTCCAATCAAATATAGCCTCAGGCCATTGGAAATGAATGATATCATAATCCAAGAAATTATTCCAAAATTCTGTTAAAGATGCTTCGACTTCTACCCCTCTTGCGCGAAGCCCATTAAACAGAGTCTCTACGAAAGGGTTTGAAGTATTTGACAGATTACATACAAATAGTATTTTCATTTAACTGATGATTATTCTTTTACACTGATAATTATTGAATTCTTAAATAATTCTCTGTGATTGTCTCTTGGCATAGCATTATTTCCAGAGGCATAATGGATATTATAGAACAATGATTCTCCTTTCAAATTTCCCTTTCGTTCCCAATTATTCCAACAGTTGTATTGGGAACAAGCAGGCTGATTATATTCAGCTCCTGCACCTTTTATGTTACGAAAACCATAGATGTTTATAAACAAATTATGTGAAGGCGGACTCATCGGACCTTCCGAGAAACCATGAAAGTCGAAATCGACAGGTTTGAAATAATTATTAGAGTAACTAATCCTGTCAAACACATTACCATAAGCATTACCTTCGCCACCTAACATATCTGCATAATGATTATAAAATACAACATCACGAATCAGGCAATCACAAGTGTGTTCATATAATTTAATGCCTTGATGACCATCAGCTCCTCTGATTATACAATCTGAAACTTCTATATTCCTACTATCCAACATATATAATGGATTTGTGAAATTCTCAATTATTACATTACTGATAACACCATGTGCAACACGTTTCATATTTATCGCATTCCAACCATAATCCATTTCTTGGGCTTGTTTTACGTTGTAATATTTGTGTGAACCATGATGGAGGAAAATTCCATTCCATTTGCTTGAAACAAGCAAATTGCAAATCTGTATATCTTCAAGCATGTTTACGGAAAACACCTTTGGATTATAGCAAACAGAAATATCCCTTAGCAGAGGACGTGTAAGCCTTATTGTATTTCCATCAATAATTTTATCAATTTCTGCCAGCCATTGATAAGATGGTGCTTGTTCTGCGCCAGCTCTTAGAGCTGTTTTCCATTCTGGGCGAAGCTTATTTACTCCAAGAATATCTTTTATTAAATTACCATCCTCCGTTGTGTTGTACATGGCAATCATAATATATTTCACCTTTTGCAAACAGTTTGTGTCAGCGACTGTTATTATATCGGAGCCTTTAACACTATCTTCTGTAATATTTGTGAGAAAAGGTGGAGTTAATATTGTTCCATCACTTCCAGGATCCGACATTGAATTACTTTTAGTTACAATGCTCTTTTTCTTCAAGAATTGTATGCCCCAAAAGATGTTACTTGGTTGTATTAACTCACCTGTTGTAATAAAGAAAGGTGAGAGCCAAGGGTTCTTTTCTCCCGACAACGTGTGATTACAGTTAATCAGTTTTGCCAGTGGTTTTCCTGCTGAATCCGTTTCCCCAATCAGATGAATATGGCTATAATCAATTCTTAGGAAACAACGTTGTATAGAATCTTTATTGAGCAGGTACTTTCCCTTTGGGAAATAAATTTTGCCTCCACCTTCTTTACCGACCTTCTCAATAAGTGCTTGCAATTTGAATAGAATGTCTTCTTCGTTATTTGGTTTGATTCCATAATCTCTAATATCATAGACCGGTAAGGTGAGGCTTTGAAAGAATCCCTTTCCAGCATATTTATAATCTGTATCTCCTATGCTGCCGACAGATTCTTGACGAAGTGTATGTCTGGCATGATACACATGCGAAAATAAAAGAAACTCCTTTTTAAAGGGAGCACTATATCTGTTATTACGATAATATAAGCCAAACACAATTGGCATTACATACGATAACCCTAATGAAATTAAAGAAATTGCTTCCATTATTACAATCACACATCCAATCTCTAATAACGTTACAGCAAGATTACTGCTGTTAACTTTTGAGATGCACCAGACTGCAGCTATGGAAATAAAAAAAGAGACAGTGCAAGACAACAATGTTGCAACAATTCCATTATGTATGCATTCTGTTATGAATAGTACGAAGACTAATAACACACAAACATAGGTAACAATCTGTACATAGCTTATATGATAATTATACCTGAAAGAAAGTAGCTTAAGATCTTCAGTTGATATCTGTATTCCAATTAAGAAACACAAAACACCGATAAAAAATACCAACAACATGATAGTCATTTTAACGTTTCTTGTAAATAATTAAACGAGCGATATTTCTCTTTCGTTCGAATTTTTTCTACCAACTCCCAGTCTATCTCAGCATTTAAAAGACTGGGCGATAACTGTGTTGGACTATTAATAAACCTGTCTTCCAGTCCAAACGTGTGAAGCAATGAGTCAAACCTTGCCATCCCTCTCTCTGAGTTACCATAGACTATAAATGGTTTATGAAAAAGGATTGAGAATACGCAACCATGAAAAGAATCGGTTATAACAAATTTCGCATTCATAATTCCTGATAACCAGTCTTCTATAGGTGGTATTATATCAGTACTATTGTTACTCAGTCCAGATGTCAAAAGAGTGTACGGGGTGATATTTAAAAAATTTGCAATAACACTAATAGCATCTTGCTTCATGGAATCTATATCTAGAATATATACAAACAAGTTATCAGTCGGTTTCTTTATTACACCTGAAAACAGATAGTCTGATGGCTCCAACAAAAGGGTCGGATCTATATGACATTGAGGTAATACATTCCATTTTAAGGAATCTGTAATCAATTTGATTGCACTTTCTTCCCTTACAGAAACACCATCAAACTTTTCTATAAGCTTTCCACATTCAGCAGATTCCTTATATGTGTACTCATTAGTTTCAGTTCCAAATGATGCGGCATAGGAAAGCTTTTTAATATTAGGTTTCGTTATAAAATCTAAAAAATATTTCTTTATGCCCATCGTGTATCTCGGTCTCCAAACTTGGTCGGAGCCTACAACTATAGCATCATAATAGTCATTAATTTTTGAGAAATCGTCTTTTGGCACGATATAAACATCCTTAGAAAGGTGAATATATGTATTCTTGAACCGTTTTGTATTTACCGTTGTATGAACATCTTCTTTAAGAATTTTCTCTTCTTCGAAAATATCCACATCTTTCTGGAGTATATATTTCTTAATTATTCGTTTCAATAAAACTTTAATTCTTTCTATTCCCTTTGGTCGTATATCCCAAAATATGTTTATTGTTTCTACATCATGGCCTAACTTTTCTAACACTTTTGATAGAGCATAATTTTGTAGTATTCCTCCATAATTTTTATGGAGCCTTAGTGTCAATATTCCTATTCTCATTTTTTTAGAATATATGCATCCAAGTCCTATTTACCAACGAGTCTTAGCTCCAACATGTGCTGAGGTTCTAAGCGATAATAAGGTAATTGGATTTTGTTGTTTTGCCATCTTAAGAGCACTCATTTTGGGAAACTCTCTCGTCTGATAGCAACATCATGCTTTTCGCTATGCGTTTGTTGTTAGCTGAACTCTCAGACATGATGGATTAATATCGTATCTTGCCAATATGGATGTCATCTTTTTCAGAAAAACGGTTTTACTGAAATCCTCGACTTTATAAAACAGCAGGAATCCCGAAATCACAAAGAAGCACGACACAGAGCAGCGGCTGATGATATGCGAGAAGAATATCCGTATATTGTCATAGATGCTGACTCCCAGGTCTACCCCGTCAGAAAGTTCTTCACCAAAGGCATGGATATAGATGACCAGCAGGATAAGGGGGAAGCGCAGCCAGTCTATGGTCTTCGACTGAAGTTCATCAAGATTCCCCCCCTCCCAGAGGCTTGAAGAAGGTATTCATAACTATATCAATTTGAGGTCTTTAAGCACCCGGCGGGTGAAGAGCTTACGACCTTTTGAGTTCAAGAAGAAAGAGTTGAAGTAGAATTCTTTATCCATGAGTGACTGTTCGTTAGAATAGTCTAACAAGGGGATATCCCTATCTACCTGTTTCAGATAGTCATAGATATATAGCTGGCGGAACTTCGGAGTGAAACGTTCAGCCAGATACTTTGTGACAGGAGGGATTATCCATACTGGCTGATAGTCGCGCTCACGGCAGAAGTCTATGATTGTGCGCATCAGGTTGATGCGGTATTCACG
>AUXO017558996.1_pt1 | contig 16605 bp, 12 predicted proteins | sample 768731 | NCBI WGS metagenome assembly AUXO01 (sample SAMN02715735, study PRJNA202380) | gut metagenome | biome: sheep rumen | host: Ovis aries | place: New Zealand: Palmerston North
GAGGCAATACTCGCGGCTGGACTCGAGACGAGGCGTTTTCGAACTCGTTCGAAGGCCTATACTGAAGAAGAATTACTTTCGGCTCTTCGCGCATTCGTCGAGAGGGAAGGCCATCTTCCGACGCAGGCAGAATTTAATAACGATAAGGATTTGCCGTCGTGGTTTACTTATTTCGGTCGTTTTGGAAGTATAAAAAGGGCTTTCGCTCTGGCTGGCTACGACTATGATCGTTGCAGAAATGTTCTGGATAAAGAGAGCATGATTAAAATGCTGCGTGATCTAAGTGAACGCTTAGGGCGAATTCCAAACGCTAAAGACTTGAGTCGGAAGAATGGCGTGCCGTGTAGGAAGAGCTTTGAAAGAATCTTTGGCTCTTGGAGTAATGCGCTCAAAGCTGCAAATTTGGTTCGAAAACCAAAAAACAAGCAGAAGAAAAAGAAGCGCGGCGAGCATGACAAGACAAAACTGCTTGCCGACTATTTGCGCGCTACGGAACTGATCGGCCATCATCCCTCGACCGAAGAACTTGGCAAGAAGAATGGAACGCATTGTTATCGAACATATGTCAAAGTGTTTGGTAGCTGGCGGAATTTCCAGGAAATTGTCGAGAAAGCTTCATGATTCTAGCCGCCCATGAAAAATGGGCGGCTTTTCTTGGCTGACGGGTGCGGCAAAAAGCTTGAGATTATTTTTATTTGTTGTATAATTAAAGAAAAGTAATAAAGGACTTTTATGGCAACAAAAACAAACACAAAAACAACTAGACAAAAGATTTTTGCAAGCAACAGGCCGTTTATTTCGCGTGTTACGGTTGATGGCATGATTATCGGTGCTTTGGGTCTAATTATGGCTTGGGCGTCAGTTTACTGCTTTACAAATTTCTTAAAGGTTCAGGACACGAAGTCTAATCTTATTACGCCAGCATTCGCGGCTGAGAATATTGCCGATGACGAATACAGGGATTTGGTCCTAAATTCCGAAACTCCAGAAGCTTTAATTATGAAGAAGCAGTTTGAAAATAGCAAGCTTCTTCAGGATATCTCAATTCAGGAGAATTTGCACGACGATATGCATTTCTTCTTTATTCTTTCTGTGCTTTTCGGTAGTCTTGCTTTGGCTATCTTTGTGGCAGACTTTGTCTATGTAAATCATGCTTCGATTCGCCTTGCGCAGAAGATGTAGGTAGTTTTATGCCTATAATTTCTAAAACGAAAACATGTTTTAGAAATTATAGGCATAAAACCGGTTGGGACGTATTAGGACTATCTTGACGCGCCTTAATGTCGTCTAGTTTTGTAAAAACGCTTACGCTTTACTACGTAAGCGTTTTCTGGTATAATTTTGCCCAGATTTATATATTAGTGGGACGAGCAAGCACCGCTTAAATAAAGTGCTGTTTGGCTCGTCCTGATTTATTGGAAGAAAAGGGTAAATATGCAAGACAAGAGCAAAATTCGCAACGTTGCGATTATCGCGCACGTCGACCACGGCAAAACAACCTTGGTTGATGCGCTTTTGAAGCAGAGCAATACCTTCCGTGATAACCAGGCAGAAATGGGTCAGACGCTCATTATGGACTCTGGTGATCAGGAGCATGAACGCGGTATTACGATTACTGCAAAACAGACCGCTATCCATTACAACGGCTACAAGATTAATATTATTGATACTCCAGGCCACGCAGACTTCTCTGGTGAGGTCGAGCGTACTCTAAACATGGCCGACGGTGTTATTTTGGTTGTTGACGCGCAGGAAGGCCCAATGCCTCAGACTAAGTTCGTCTTGCAGAAGGCGCTAGAAATGGACTTGAAGCCTATTGTCGTCGTAAACAAGATCGATAAGCCAGCCGCGCGTCTTGGCATTGTTGAGGATGAAATCGCAGATTTGTTCCTAGAGCTCGCAACAAGCGAAGATCAGCTCAAGTACCCAGTTTATTATGCTGTTGCCCGTGATGGTAAAGCTGGCAAGACTCCAGAGCTAGATAACGACCTTCATGTTATCTTTGATGCAATTATTAACGAAATTCCAGAACCAAACGTAGATGTCGATAGCTCTAAGGGCGCACAGCTTCTTGTCGCTGCGCTTGCTGCTGATAGCTATCTTGGCAAGTATGCAATTGGTAAGATCTTCCGTGGCAAACTCAAGAAGAACGAGAGCGTCACAATCATGAAGACCAATGGCTCTACTGTAAAAGGTAGGATTGATCGCCTATTTACTTATCGTGGTCTTGGCCGTGAAGAGGCTGATGTTGCTATTGCTGGTGATATCGTAGCTCTTGCTGGTCTTGGCGAGGCAAGTATTGGCGATACTGTTGCTACTGGTGATACCCCAGAAGCTTTGCCTACTATCGAGCTCGAGGCTCCAACCCTATCTATCTATATTGGCCCAAATACTTCGCCACTCAAGGGTCGCGAAGGCGAATTTACGACTTCTCGCCAGATTGGTGATCGTCTAAAGAAAGAGCTTGAAACGAATATTGCTCTTCGCCTAGAACCACAGGGTCTTGGCTATAAGGTTTCTGGCCGTGGCGAGCTTCATCTTTCGGTTTTGATTGAAACTATGCGCCGTGAAGGCTATGAGATGGAAGTTGGTCGCCCAGAGGTTGTCTACAAGATTAAGGACGGTCAGGAATATGAACCAGTTGAGGAACTTACCATTGAAGTTTCTAGCGAATTCGTCGGTGCTGTTTCTCAGGAGCTTGGTGTTCGCAAGGCAGAACTAGTTTCTCAGGAACTTACAACTACTGGTGCAACTCGTTTCTGCTATATAATTACAACCGCTGCTTTGATTGGCCTTCGCAACAATCTTTTGACCGGTACCAAGGGTACGGCAATTATGAATACTTTGCCAAAGGGTTACCAGCCTGTAACTACTCACTATAGCCAGGAAAGAAATGGTGCTTTGGTTGCTAGTGAAACTGGTCAGAGCACGGCTTATGCGCTAGATATGGCTCAGGCACGTGGTATCCTATACATTCCGCCTCAGGTAGATGTATATAAGGGTATGATTGTTGGTTTGTCCAAGAAAGATGAACTAGACATTAACGTTTGTCGCGAGAAGCAGCTTACGAACATGCGTACGCATGCTTCTGATGGTGCAATCCAGCTCACTCCTTATACACAGCTAAGCTTGGAGCAGTGCTTGGACTTCTTGATGGAAGATGAACTTCTAGAAGTTACGCCAAAGTCTCTGCGTCTTCGCAAGAAGGAACTCGATCCAGTCATGCGAAAGCGTGCTAGAAAGAATTAGTTGATAAAAATACTCCCAAGTTTGGGAGTATTTTTTTAGCGGGAATCGCTTTTGGCTATTTCGGCATTTTCTTTAAAAAAACTTATATAATAAAGCAAAAGGAGTAACCAACTAATATGCGATTCCGTAACAAAGAAACTGCACCTGCACCGAGTGAAAATGATGCCGAAGTATCTGGCGAGGCTCAAGAAGAGAAGAATCAGAAGAGGGGCGGAAAACTTATGGGTGCCATTAAGCGATTTTTTGGTGGTGATAAGGCATCTGTGGCAAATGAAAAAAATGATAAGCCTGAAGGCGCAGAAAACCAGGAGAGTAATAATGATAAGTCTGGGAATGCTACGGAGAATATTGAATCGTCTTCGGATGACGGTCGGGAGAGTGATGACAAATTTGTAGATACTACAGAAAGTGACCAGTCGTCTTCGGAACAAGAGCAAAAAATTACCGATGAACAGTGGGATTGGTTTGTAAATGTGGCTTTTGATTCAGAAAAATCTAAAGAAGAGAAAGATGACGAGATAGACGAAAATGAGGAATTGTTTGATAGAGCAAGTGGGGTGGTGTGGGATATCTTGGAAAGCCATGATGGGTTAGAACCGGAAGATCTCACAAAAGAACAATGGGCTCGGGTCCTAAAAGGAGAAACGACTCTACAGGAAGAGTTTGCACGCGATATTACCGATGAACAGTGGGATTGGTTTGTAGATACAGTTTTTGATCCGATAGGAGGCGTAGATAAAGAAAAACAGCAATTGTACGATAGGGGCCTTGAAGTATTGAAGGGGATTCTGAGGGATAATGGGGGACTAGAGCTGGACGATTTTACAAAAGAGCAATGGGCTCGAATTTTGAAGGGCGAAACGTCTGTGCGGGAAGAATTGGAGCAGGAGACTGGAGAATCGTATGATGTGGTCATGCAGCGAAAACGCGATCATTTTATTGAAAACCATCTGAAGCCGCAATTTGCTAATTTACCTAAACATGAAAAATTGCCTAAACAAGAAATAATATCTAAACAAGAAAACGAAAATAGCACAGAACCACTTTCAGAATTAGAGCAAAAAATAATTGATGGATTCTCTAGGAAGCCTGACAGCGAATCAGTAGATGCTACAGAAAGTGACCAGTCGTCTTCGGAACAAGAGCCAAAAATTACCAGTGAGCAGTGGGATTGGTTTGTAAGTGTGGCTTTTGATTCAGGAAAACCTTATGATCAGCAAGATGACGAGATAGAGAAAAATGAGGAATTGTACTATAGGGCGCACGAGAAATTAAACGAGCTTGAAGATAATAATGAGGGACTAGGGATAGGGGCATATGAATTTAAGCCGGAACAATGGGCTAGTATCTTAAAAGGCGAAACATCTGTACCAGAAGAGCTTGCAACCATTATTACAGACAAACAATGGGATTGGTTTGTAGATGTAGAATTTGCGCCATGGTTGTCGCACGATGATGGTGAAAATGAAGGGGGCAAACGCTTTTTATATAATAGGGCGAGTGCCGTATTGGAGTTTATTCTTAAAAATAACGAGGGGCTAGAACCGGACGATCTCAAAAAAGAACAATGGGCTCGGGTTTTAAAGGCATTCAGCAAGAGTAGGAGAGAAGCCGAGGGCGAGAATAACGAGCAGTAGATTCTTTAGTATCTATACGTTTAAAAACTCGAGATATTATATGGGGCGAGCTGGCTATGGTAAGCTCGCTCTTTTTATGCTTAAGCTTTGGTAAGTTCTTAGAAGATGTTATAGTATAGCAAAAGATTTATATTATGACAGATAATAATAAGAGTAAGAAGGGTGAGCAAAACAAGTATAAGAAATTATTTGCTAAGTTTCGCAAGCTCCAGCTTGTGCTATTCCCATTTTGGGTCTTTGAAGCCGTAATGGGTATCAGGCTAATTAGTGGTCTGATTAAGCTAAATATCCTAGCAAACTGGCAGATGGCGCTAATTATAGTCGTTGTTGTAACGTTTATTCTATTTACTGGCTGGAAGATTGTTAACTCAAAGACCCGCAAGGCTGTGCGTATCGCTTTTGTGGCTCTGGCGTTCATTCTTGGCGCATTTTACTGCTATGGTTGCCATTATCTTTCTAGTGCAATCTCTTTCATCGAGAGCGCGACTGGTAAACATGTCGAGACTGAGACTTATTCGGTTTATGTTTTAAAGAATGGCGGATACAAGGAGCTAAAGAATCTTGAACGTCAGACAGTTGGCTATATTGGCGTTAATCCGCATCGTGCCGATACTGAGGCGCAGCTTCAGGCTTCCGTAGGTCATAAGACTGCAGATTTTGAGAATGTTGGCGAGATTGTTGCGGCGCTTTATGATTCTAAGGTTGCAGCAATTGTTTTGAACGAGAGCTATCTTGATATCTTGGCTGATACTGATTTGGATTTTGAAGAACGTACGAAAGTTCTTTATAGCTTTGAGGTTCGCAGTGATACTCCAGACGAGCCAGCTAAGGTTGATGTTAAAACCGAGCCATTTATTATGTATATCTCCGGTACAGACTCGCGTAGTGGCCTAAATACGGTTGCTCGTAGCGACGTAAATATGCTCGCTGTCGTGAACCCACAGAAGCATAAGATTTTGCTTGTTTCGATCCCGCGCGATTATTATGTTCAGCTTCACGGCACAACCGGTACGAAGGATAAGCTAACGCACGCTGGTGTTTATGGTGTAGAGATGAGCCGCAAGACGATCGAAGATTTGTTTGATATTGATATTAACTATACGACCAAGGTTAGCTTTAGTACGGTTATTTCTGTCGTAGATACGCTTGGCGGAATTGAGATTAATTCTGATCAAGAATTTACAGCTTGGACTAATAAGAGCTGTCATTTTGTAAAGGGCAAGCAGACGGTTAATAGTGACTGTGCTTTGGCTTATTCTCGTGAGCGCTATGCTTACGAAAGTGGCGATAGGCATCGTATTCAGAATCAGCAAGACGTCGTGGTTGCTATTCTAGACAAACTTTCTGACCCGCATTACCTATCCAAGTATCCAAAGATTTTGCAGAATGCCGAAGGCTCTTTTGACACAAGTATGAGCTATGACGAGATTACTAGCTTCGCTAAACTACAACTCAGTACCTTGCAGGGCTGGGAAGTGGAGCGCATTTCCGTTGATGGTTCTGGTGCAATGCTTCCAACTTATAGCATGGGTGCACAGAAACTTTATGTTATGATTCCTGACGAAAATACCGTCAATGCTGCAAAGGCAAAAATTGACGAATTTATGAGCGTCGAATAGTTGATTGTTTTGTCGAAGTAACAGGGAAGAATCATTCTCTAAACCTTGACTTTTGCCCTGAAAATTGATATAATAATAATGATTATTTATTAATTTTTGGGATTTTTGATGGAAGAGATTGACCTAAAGGAATTTTTGAAGTATCTCCGAAAATACGTTTGGATGATGCTCGTAGCCGTCTTTGTGCTTGTTAGCGTAATTTCGTTCTACGACTTGAATATAAAAACAAAACTATACAAGAGCTCGACAACTGTTGTCTTGAACAGCGGCAATAGCGCAAAAACTGTTCAGGAAGATTTGACTACGGTCAATTTGAACCAGAAGCTTGTTACTACTTATAGCGAGCTTGTTAAGAACCGTACCGTTCTTGATCGTACGATTGAAGGCCTAAAGGCTTGTAGAGACGATAAACATGCCTGTGAAGGTTATGTTTCTGGTGCAGATAATTCTGCAATTGAGGAACGTACGAAAACTTTGGCTAATTTGAATCTCGATGAACTAAGCTACGACAATCTAAAGAGCAAGATTGGCGTTAAAAATATTGACGATACTGAGATTTTGCAGATCTCTGTCGAAGACAAGAACCCTGAACGCGCAATGATTCTAACTAATGAGATTGCTCATGTTTTTGAAAATGTCGTAGAAGAGAAGTTCGGCCAGAAGAACGTTAAGCAGTGGGATACTGCAATCGTGTCTGATGTTCAGAGCAACAATACGACTTTGCGCGATATGGCAATTGCTGCTTTCGTCGGCGTATTTGGCGTAACTGCAGTTGCATTCCTTATCTTCTACTTTGACGATACGGTCAAGTATTCCAAAAATCTCGAAAAAGAGCTTAATATCCCAATTATTGGTAAAATCGCAAAAACTGATGCCAGCATGAAAAAGAGCGGCAGCGAACTTCTTGTTGTAAATCTACCAAAGGCTGGTACTTCCGAAAGTATCCGCAATCTTCGTGCAAACCTTAGCTTTTCTTCCATCGATAAGGGCATGAAGAGTCTTCTTATTACTTCCGTTAATCCATCTGAGGGTAAGAGCTTTGTTTCTTCCAACCTAGCTAGCGCCTATGCTTTGGCTGGTCATAAGGTACTACTTGTTGACTGTGATCTTCGTAAGGGTCGCTTGCATCGCATTTTCTGCCTAAAGAACAAGAGCGGTTTCTCTGATATGCTTCTTGATGGCAATGATGAAGAATCCCTAAAGAAATACATCAAAAAGACTAGCGTTAAGGGTCTAAGCGTAATTACTCGTGGTACATGCCCACCAAATCCAAGCGAGATTTTGGGCTCTGTTCGTGCTGAAGAAGTTATGAAGAAGCTAAAGAAGAAGTTCGATATTGTAATCCTCGATGGTGCTCCATGCGGTGGCCTAGCAGATTCTATTGTCGCTTCTAAGCTCGTCGATGCTGTTTCTGTTGTTTGCTGGAACGGCAAGACTAACCGCGCAGATTTGATGACTGTACTTGATGATCTCAAGAAGGTAGAAGCTCCATTTGCTGGTATTATTATTAATGCAATTCGCCATTCAAAGGGCTCGAACTATTATTATAACTATTATGAAGAAGCCGAAGAACAGCCAAAAAGCGTAGTAAAGAAAGCCGCCGCTGCGCTTCCTGGCAACAAAAGAAAAAGACTAGCTTAAAGATTGATCTCAAAAATGTTAGCTAAAAATAAGAATCGTGACTATAGTTTTATAGATATTCACTCGCATATTTTGCCGGGAATTGATGACGGTGCTAAAAATATTGCCGAATCCAAGATTCTTATTGCCCAGCTAAGGAGTGAGGGTGCTGAAGCAATTATTTGTACGCCTCACTATATCCCAGATACAGATTCGGTTAGTCCACTAAAAGAGAACAGGCAACTTTTGGATCTTCTTAAGGAAGAGGATCCTCGCACGCCGCTATATATTGGTAATGAGTTGTATATCGACGAAGATCTCGATGTTTTATTAAAGAAGAAACAGATTTGTGGTCTTGTTAATTCGCGTTATCTTTTGATTGAGCTTCCGATGAGTGGCGAGTTTGAAGATTATGAAGATATCTTGAACTTCATGAATAGGAAATACAAGGTTATCTTGGCTCATCCAGAACGCTATACCAGCTTCCAGAAAGATTTTACTTTGATTGAGAGGTTAGTGGATATGGGAATTCGTTTCCAGTGCAATTATGGAACGCTTATGGGGCAGTACGGTCGTGAAGCCAAGAAGACTTTGAAGAAGATGCTCAGGAGGCGCTATGTCTTTGCCTTTGGCTCGGATATTCACAAGATTAGGACTGATGGATATTATTCCAAAGCAATCGCAAAGCTCAATAAGATTGTAAAGGATGATAATTATTTGACTGATCTTATCCATGATAATCCTAAGAGGATCATCGTATCGGCCGCAAATAGCCGTAAGAACAGAAAGAAAGAATCGGAATAGCTCATTTATTGGATGGGCTATTCTTTTTTGTGCAGGTTTGCGGATTGGACCAGCTAGCATGTTCGCAGGTTTGACGGGTTAACTTTGTCAAACTAGTCAAACTTGTCAAACTAGTCAAACTTGTCAAACTTGCGCAAAATATAGCTATAAGATGTAAAAGAAGCGCAAGCCCTATATATGGTGCTAAAGTTTTACACACCACGCTAAGTATGGGTTGTAAAAAATACTTATACGAATTTGGTCAAAAGTACTTGCAAAGTTTCAAAAAATTGCTTATACTTATTTCAAGTGGAAAGCAAAAATAAAAACAACAAAAACCACTAAAACAAAAATAAAGAAAAAATTAGATTGGCATAACTACTATGAAGAGAAACATTGAAGTCAAATGCCTCCGCGGCGGCACCTGCGAAGTGATTCGCTTGCGAAAAAATCATTAATTTCTTCGATATTTTTGGGCAATTTAACATCGCTCGAATCTGGATATCAAGGAGTTTTGGGCGCGATTGGAATTCGCGAAACAGAATTCAATAGGCACATCTCAAAATACACACCTCCCAATACAAAAATATCTCACCTCACACACAAATTAAGTCTCTCAACGCCAAAATCGTCGTGATCTGCTATACGCGGTTCAGATTTTGGTTAACTTATAAAAGTGTTTAGGAATAAAACAAAAAACAAAAAACACAAAAACCTGAAATTTCTTGATACCCAGGTTTGAGCAAATGTATAATGAAGGAATGGAAGAAATTCATATTCCGGTGTTATTATCCGATGTTTTGGAGTATCTTGGGCCAAAGCCTGGCGAAAGTTATCTAGACTTAACCGCTGGCTATGCTGGTCATGCTGATAAAATTTTGGAAGTAACGCAGAATTATAAAGATTCGGTCTTGAATGATCGGGATCAAAATGCAATCGATTACCTCAATGTGAAGTACCAAAAGGTGAAGCCGGAAATCGTGCATGATGATTTTTATAGCACTGCGCTACGCTTTGTGGAGAATAAAAGGACATTTGATTTAATACTGGCGGATTTCGGAGTTTCTTCGCCGCAGCTAGACAATGTTGAGCGAGGTTTTTCGTTTACAAAAGATGCACGGCTAGACATGCGTATGGACGAATCTCAGGATTTGGATGCATGGGAAATTGTGAATCATTGGAGCGAGAAAAAGTTAGCCGATATTTTTGAGCGCTATGGAGAAGAAAAGCCTGGTAGGGCTAAGCTTTTGGCGCGAGAAATCGTCTTTAATCGTCCAATTAATACGACTATCGAACTTGCTGAACTTATTAAGTCTAAGTCGCCATATTCGCATACTCATCCAGCAACTAGGGTTTTTCAAGCCATTAGAATTGCCGTAAATGACGAACTTGGTGAAATTGAAAGGACTTTACCTCTGCTTCCTAAGCTTTTAAATAAGGGCGGAAGAGTAGGTATTATATCTTTTCATAGCTTAGAAGATCGTCTAGTAAAAGACTTCTTTAAGGAAGAAAGTAGCTTTGGTCTTGAATCAGAGCTAAAGATTTTGACTAAGAAGCCGGTTGTTGCTGCGGATGATGAATTAGTTTACAATCCACGCGCTAGAAGTGCGAAGCTAAGGGTGGCTGAGAAGATTTAGGTCTTGATAGTTGCCTGTGGCTCGTAAATAAGGCGCTATCGTAATAACAAAAACAAAAACAAAGGAGCCATATGGCAAAGATCATGGTGACCAACAGGTCCCGCGCAGAGAAAGTTAAAGTAAACTTTCGCTAATCGCTCGTAAGAGCACAGCCTTTTAATACCATTTTATTTTGACCGATAAACTTGGTAACCTCTAAAAATTTATTTTGACCGATATCTTTTTAGAACAAAAAATCTCTCTCTAAATTTATTTTGACCGATAAATTTAAAACTTTTTTATGCCTTTTGACCGGGGCAACAAACACTCGAGATAATTTGTGGGTGTGTATAAAACACAATTTATTTTTGACCTTCTTTGGCCGCTATGCCGAGAACTATCTCTCTCAATCTCGGCATAAGCCAAAGCCTTTTGTGTCTTTAGTAGATTATCAAATTATCTCTTAAAACAAAAACAAAAATAGGAAAAATTGGATTTTAATGTCAGCTTATAATGCGAGTAGAAGTATGACAATGACAAATTCAGCGCCTTGGATGCGTAACAGAAATTCTGTGCGCCATAATTCTAAGTTATCGCTGGGGCCAGTTAGTCATATAATTTTTACGACTGCGGTTGTATTACTAATCGGCTTGATGTTTGTTTCGCAAAGTTCCAAAGTCACAGATTATGACTTGGAAGTTGCTAAAGTAAATAGTGAAATAACTGAGCTAGAAGCTCAAAGAGATGCACTTGCAGTAGAAAATGCGAAAATTACTGCAGCGGCATCAGATGCGGATTCTAATAGTGTTGCATCAACAATGGTCGATGCAAATAGTGCGGCTTTTGTTGAGCGATAAATATCGTATAATATTCTTATGGTTGGCAAGCGCTACCGTTTTGTTTATATTCTTTTAAGTCTTGTTTTTGTTGTTTTTGGTGCAAGACTTTTTTATGTGCAACTAGTTAAACACGATGAATATGTTTCGGCTGCTAATAGCGTACGCGTAAAGCAATATGAGCTACTTGCGAAGCGTGGCGAGATCTATATGAAGAGTGGCGAAAATGAAGTCGTGCCTGCTGTTCTTAATGAAAGAACTTGGACGATTTTCGTAGATCCAAGTTATGTTATAAACCGTGATAAAGCCCAAGCAAAGCTTACTGAGATTCTCGGCGATAAGCTTATTGTAAGTTGGGATGACGTCTGGAAAGACCTTACTAATATGTATGTCGAGGTTGCAAAGGGCGTAGATTACGATACCGTCGCAGCGGTAAAGAAAGCAAATATTCAGGGTGTAGGACAGAAGGAAACTTCCAAGCGTGTCTATCCGCGTGGCGAGATGGCAGCGCAGGTGCTTGGTTTCGTGAATGCTGAGGGCGTAGGCTCTGGTCTCGAAGGTGCACAAAATGATCGTCTATCCGGTAAAAACGGGCTTCTTAAGACGGTTACAGATGTTAATGAAATTCCATTGTCTCTTGGCGATGAGAATGTCGAAATTCCTGCACAGGACGGCGAAACGCTAGTATTGACGCTTGACGAAAATGTTCAGCGCGAGAGCGAGAAAGCTCTGAAGCGTATCTATGATACTTACGAAGGCAAGATTAAGAACGCAAGCGTTGTCATAATGAACCCGCAAAATGGCCAGATTTATTCGATGGCAACTTATCCTAGCTTTAATCCTGAATACTATTACAAGGTTACCGATGGTAACGTCTTTAGAAATATTCCGGCTGATTCACCTTATGAGCCAGCTTCGATTTGTAAGACGTTTACTTATGCGACAGCAATCAACGAAGGTGTTATTAGTCCAGAGGATACTTATGTAAATACTGGCCATACAGATGTTGATGATATTACAATCCAGAACGCTCTTGGTAGTATGGCACATCTTGGCACGATTACCTTCCAAACGGCGCTAGATTATTCTTTGAATACTGGTACAGTTGAAGTGGTACGTAGGCTAGGTAGTGACGGCACGATTTCTTACCAGGCACGCTCGACAATTTATGACTATTTAACTAATCACTATTCGCTAGGCAAGAATACCGGTTCGGGTCTTTACGAGGCTGACGGTGTAATTATTAGTCCAGATGATGCAGAAGGTAACGCGGTGCGTTATTCGAATATGAGCTTTGGTCAGGGCATGAATATTACGATGATTCAGGTGCTCGCAGGTTTCTCCTCGGTAGTTAATGGTGGTACTTATTATAAGCCGACGATCATTGCAGGTACGATGCAGAATGGTCAATATGTGCCGGACGAGCTAAAGGGCGCAGATCATCAGGCGGTAAGCGCAGAGACGAGCGCAACGATGCGTAGGATGCTTCAGGAAGTTCGAAGTTTCAATGGTGGCGACAATGATCCGGCCGGTTATATTATTGGCGCAAAGACTGGTACGGGTGAAACTTTAAACGAAGATGGTACTTATACTTCGGATAAAACTATCGTAGGTATTGCGGGCTTTGGTATGTCTTCCAAGGAAGGTTCTTTGCCGGAGTATACGATTCTTGTAAGGCTTGATGGCGAGACATTTCTATGGGGTTATGAGGCGGCAGATGTCTTCACGCAGCTCAGTAATTATATGATAGAATATTTAAGAATAGCGCCAGGCGCTTAGGAAAGGGATTATGTTAAACGAAATTAATCAGAGTTTAGGCTATGAATTGATGCTTTCGCTCGGCGCCTTTTTACTTTCGATTTTCTTAACGCCAATCTATACGAATTTTGCTTATAAGCACAAACTTTGGAAGAAGCAAAAATCTGTTGCTGTGACTGGCGAAAAATTGTCCGTCATGAACAAGCTCCATGCTGACAAGATTAAGAGACATTTCCCAACGATGGCTGGCGTAATTATGCTTGTTGCTGTTCCTGTTACGGTTCTTGTTTGTCGTTGTCTAGTTCGTGGCCAGACTTGGCTTCCGCTCGCTGCATTTATTGGCGGTGGTTTGATTGGCTTTATTGATGATGTCTTGAATCTAACAGGGCAGAGCGCCGTAGCTGGTCTTCGTGCACCAGTAAAGTTTGCTATGATTTCTGTGCTTGGCGCTGCGCTTGGTTGGTTCTTTGCCGTAAAGCTTGGCTGGACTTCGATTGAGATTCCGTTTGTTGGCGCGCTAGAAATTGGCACAATTCCAATGATTATTTTGTTTGCCTTTGCAGTGGTTGCAACGGGCAACGCGGTAAATATTTCCGATGGTCTTGATGGTCTTGCCGGCGGTCTTTCAATGATGGCTTATGGTGCCTATGGCGTAATTGCGCTTGCTCAGGAACAGTGGTATTTGGCTGGTTTCTGTTTTGTAGTTATGGGTTCGCTCTTAGCTTATACCTGGTTTAATATTCATCCAGCTCGCTTTATGATGGGCGATACTGGCTCCTTTGCGCTTGGCGCAGGTTTAGGCGCAGTATCAATGATGACGAACTGTTTCTTGTTACTTCCAGTTATTGGTGGCATTTTTGTGGCCGAGGCTGGTAGCTCTTTGATTCAGATTCTTTCAAAGAAATTCTTCCATCGCAAGATATTTATTTCCGCGCCATTCCATCATCATCTTCAGGCTAAGGGTTGGGAAGAGAGTAAGGTAGTTATGCGCTTCTGGATTATTGGCGGTGTTCTTGCAATGCTTGGCGTCTTCTTGGCAATGAGCGGCGGGATGATCGGCTAATGCGCAAGCATAGGGTGGATTATCTAATTGCGATTTTTGCCATCGTTTTGATGGTGCTTGGCCTTTTGGTGATTTTTTCGGTTGGACCTCGCGTCGCGCAGTTCGAAAATAGCCAGAGTGGTAGCAACTTCTCTGAGAGCTATTTCTTTGTACATCATGCTTTTGCAGTAGTTCTTGCCGTAGCTGCAATGGTTATTGGCTATTTCTTGCCGTACGCAAAGCTAGAGAAGATTAGCTTCAAGATTCTAGGCGTTGGCTTTGCTTTGTGTGCTTTGGTTTGGGTACTTGGCAAGATTGGTGCTTCAGGTATTGTTACTTGCGATGAAGGTGCTTGTAGATCTTTTCATATTCCTGGGCTAGGTGTTGGCATGCAGCCGGTAGAGATTGTAAAAGTTGGCGTACTGTTTTATGTTGCATGGCTAGTAAAGGCAAGGAAGGCGGAAGGCGAACTTGATACAAGGAACTTCTGGATTCCGGTCGCGACGATTGTTGGATTGACGGCGCTCTTGGTTGCTGTGGGTTTGAAGGATTTTGGTAGCACGGTTGTGATTTTCTTTATGGTTGCACTAATGATCTTTTGCGGTGGTGCAAATCTCAAATCTATGGGGATTGCTTTGGCTGGCGTTGGTGTTTTGGCGCTACTTCTTATTGTTTTTTCTCCGCATCGTGTTGCGCGTCTTGCAAGCTTTGGTGATAGCTATCATGTAGAGAACTCTTTGATTTCGCTCGGTACTGGTGGTTTTCTTGGTGTTGGTATGGGTAACAGTATTCAGTCGACGGGTTATTTGCCAGAAGCTTTGAGTGACTCAATCTTCTCGATTATCGGTGAGGTTATGGGCTTTGTTGGAACGATTGGTGTGCTTTTGCTGTTCCTAGGCATGTTAATCAAGATGGTGAGCGTTTCGCGCCATACCGAACAGGCGGAAAGGGCGCTCTTTGTAATAGGGGTGATAGCTTGGATTTTTGCTCATGTTATAATTAACGTAGGGGGTATGATTGGGCTAATTCCAGTCAAAGGTATTACATTGCCATTCCTTAGCTATGGCGGCACAAGTATGCTTTTCGTAGCTTTCGTCCTCGGCATTGTACTGCAAATTTCAAGTTGGACTAAAAGGGAAATAGTTGATGAAAATTCTAGTAGTAGGCGGGGGCAGTGGCGGCCACGTAACGCCAGTCGTAGCCGTCGCTAGTGAAATACTAAAAAAGCAGGCTGATGCGAAGCTTGTTTTTTGGACTGATTCAAAATACTACAAGAATGCCAAAGAAGCAGTTGCTTCTAAAGGCCTCCAAATGCCTGTAAAACGCTTGTGTTCTGGAAAATTGCGTAGATATACGAATTTTGGTTTTTGGGACTATATACAGCATTTTGGAATGGTTCTAAGCAATATTTTTGATGGCTTTAAGTTAATCATTGGTGTTTTGCAAAGTTTCTTCCGCTTGCTATTTTCTAGGCCGAATGTGATTTTTTTGAAGGGCGGCTATGTTTGCTTGCCGGTAGGCATCGCGGCAAAATGGCTAAAAATTCCTTATGTAATTCATGATAGTGATGCAGCGCCAGGCCTTACGAATAGGATCTTGGCGGGGCATGCCGTAAAGATTGCGACTGGTATGCCGCTAGATTTTTACAAATATCCAGAGGGCAGGGCAGTTTGGACTGGTATTCCGATTTCTAGCGATTTTGTGCCCGTTTCTAAGACAGAGCAAAAGAAACTAAAAGAAGAGCTTGGTTTTGATTCTAGCAAGAAGCTTGTTGTTGTGACTGGCGGCAGTTTGGGTGCAAGGCATATTAATGAAGCTGTGGTAAAGATTTTGCCGGAGCTTTTGAAAGAATCATGCGTGGCGCTTATTTCTGGTCAGACGGATTATGAGGCTTTGAAGAAAGAAAATAGTGAGTTTCTCACGAATAAGAATTTTCAGCTACTTAGCTTTACGAACGAGATTGTGAAGTTCTTTGGCGCAGCAGATGTTGTTGTAAGTAGGGCTGGTGCTTCGACTTTGAGTGAGCTTGCTAGCATGGAAAAGGCAGTTGTTTTGGTGCCAAACCATAAGTTGCCGGGTTTCCATCAGGTAAAGAATGCTGAGAACTACGAAAAGAGTAGGGCGGCTATGCTTGTTTCCGATGCGGAAGAAGGCGTTGATGAGAAGAAGTTGCTTGCCGCGATCAATTCGCTTCTTGGTGATGAGAAGAAGAGGGCGGAGTATAGTAAGAATCTTGGTAAGTTTGCTAAGAATGATGCTGCAAAGCAGCTAGCTGCGATTGTTTTAGCCGAAGCAAAGTAGGGAAAAGCGTTTTCAAAATAGGCTTGCCTGAGGGTGATAGCTGTGTTATAATAAACGCATACCTAAGTGGTCACGTCGTCTAGTGGTTAGGACTCCAGGTTTTCATCCTGGCAATCGTGGGTTCGATTCCCACCGTGATCACCA